>ERZ869936.54-NODE-54-length-192860-cov-15.063411_pt1 | contig 192860 bp, 153 predicted proteins | sample MGYA00520876_ERZ869936 | MGnify/ENA primary metagenome ERZ869936 (study PRJEB32218, sample SAMN09650985) | biofilter metagenome | isolation source: enrty point of leading RO module | place: Saudi Arabia: Thuwal, RO plant located on Red Sea | collected 2016-02-17 ...
GCCCTCTGCCCTCTGCCCTCTGCCCTCTGCCCTCTGCCCTCTGCCCTCTGCCCTCCTTTTCCCTTTTCCCTAACCCCTAACCCCTGACCCCTGATCCCTGACCCCTGACCCCTGACCCCCAACCCCTGACCCCTAGCCCCTGCCTATCCGCACCACATTCATCCCCTCGCCGTCCACCTCCACCCGGCACTCCAGCCCCACGGCGTCGTCGCCCATCAGCTCCTCGAGGCCGCCATCCGCCGGCACCCGGCCGATGAAGCGGGCGCCGCGGTCAGCGCCCTCCGCCTTGCGCGCGATGACGAAGCCCGACACCGGTTGCCCCTCGGAATGCACCACCGTGCAGGTCTCGAGCTCGGCGCGCCCCGACTCGGGCGCGTCGACCGTCGGCGGCCCGGCGATGGTGTCGATCTCTCGTTGATCCTCGGCGAGGTCCAGCAGCTTCCAGGCGCCCTGCCTAGGCCGCGTCGAGTAGACCCCTATCGCGTGCTTGGTGACGCTGCCGCCGTTGGCGCTCACCAGGGCGTAGGACCCGGGTGACAGGCGGCAACGGCCCACCGCCTCGGCGATCGCGTGCAGCGAGTAGTCGTTGCCCGGGCCGCCGAAGAACGGCAGGCCACCGGTCAGGGTCAGCCCCCGCTGGTCGTCCTCGCGCAGGCCCAACGCCTCGCAGGCGATCTCCACCGCCGACGGGAAGCAGCTGTACAGGTCGATGTGCTCGACGTCGTCGATGCCGACCCCGGACGCGCCCAGCACCCGCTCGCCGAGACGCTCGATCGCCGGCGACGAGTGGAAGTCGCGCCGGTCGCGCAGGTAGAGCGCGTCGCGCAGCGCGCCGCAGCCGTGCAGGTAGACCCAACGATCCTCCGCGACCGCCAGGGCGCGCGCCTTCTCCACCGAGGTCACGATCACCGCCGCCGCCATGTCCACCGTGTCGCGGGCGTTCATCGCCCGGGTGTAGGGGTGGCCGATGAAGCCGTTGCGGCCACTCGGGTCGGCGATGCGCTCCGCCGAGAGCAGCCGTGAACGGTAGGTGTAGCGGTTGGTCACCGCGACCTCGCAGAAGGGCTCGAAGAGCTCGCCCATGCTGCGCAGGTGGCGTTCCACGCTGACGCCGCGGCGGGCGCGGATCGCGGTCTCGAACAGCGGGTAGATGTCGATCGGCCGGTAGAGCCGCTGCTGGATGTCGCTCTTGTCGAGCCACAGGGTGCCGAAGCCGCGATCCTCGAGCTGCCCTGGCACGTCCTCCGAGTGGTCGAGCTCCACTCCCAACCGCGCAGCGTGCTTCGCCGTCGCCAGGATCTCGCCGCCGACCAGCAGAGCGCTGTCGAGCTCCCCCGCGGCGATCCGCCCGGCGAGCTCGCCGAGCACCCGCTGCGGCACGTCGCCGCCGGCGGTGGTGTACGCCGCCCAGCGTGGATCGGCACCGATGCGGCGGGCGACCGAGCGCGGCGGGTTGGTGGCGCGCTTCTCGGGCAGCGGCCGCACCGTCGAATCGGGGAAGGTGCGCACCGCCACCAGTCCGTCGAGAGCCGCGGCCAGTCCGCCGGGCTCCACACCGCTGTCGGCCAGCGCGGCGCGTGCCGCCTCCGCCATCAGGTCGACCGCCGACGGCGCGCGGCCCTCCGGCAGCTCCGCCGGCAGCTGGTGCTGGGTGTGCTGCCCGACCGCGACGACGACGGGAGTCCTGGGATCGATGGTCATCGGCGCTCTGCCTCCCGAGCTCGCGACGCTGCCTGGCGCTCCGCGGACGCTGCGGTCCGGTCGGCTCGACGTCGGGCGTGGCGGATCATAGCGGCGGCCAAGCAGTCCCCTCGGCCCTGCAGTCAGCGCCACCGCTGGGCGCTACACTGTGCCTCCCGGTCGACGGCGGGATCCGCCTTCACGGCGGCCGCTCCCGCCCGCCAGCCCCTTGGCCACCATGAGCGAAGCCCCGCCAGCCATCGACGAGCCATCCAGCGCCGGCCGCGACGTCGCCCACGGTCCCGCCGCGACCTGGGCACTGCTGCCGGTCAAACGGCCGGGCCGGTCGAAGAGCCGGCTGACCGTGCTCGACGACGCCGAGCGCGAGCTGCTCGCGCGGCACCTGCTCGAGGATCGTCTGGCACAGCTCGCCGTGCTGCGTGAACGTGGTGTGCTCGCCGGCATCGCCCTGGTCAGCAACGCTCCGGCCGCCTCCGGCGCCGCGGCGCGATGGCAGGCGCTGCTGATCGCCGAGCCGGAGCACCGGGAGCCGGCTGCCGTCCGCCACGACGGCGCCGAGCCGCGCCTCAACGCCGCCCTCGCCGCCGCCGCCCGCGAGCTCGAGCGAGGCGGCGCCGAGCGTCTGCTGATCCTGCCGATCGATCTGCCGCTGGTGCGCGGCGCCGACATCGAGCACCTGCTCGCCGCATTCGACGACGTCGCCACCTCGGCGCGGGTACTCGTCGCCGAGGACCGCCACGGCGACGGCACCAACGCGCTGGTGCTGCAGCCGCCGACCGCGATCGCGCCGGCATTCGGCGCCGGCAGCGCGCGCCGCCACCTCGCTGCCGCGCCGCCCGGCGCGGTGACGCGCTACAGGGACGAGCGCCTCGGCCTCGACCTCGACGACCCCGACGACCTCGAGCTGGTCCTCGAACGGCTGCGCGCCGGAGGCCGCTGCGCGCCGGGGGACGGATCGCGCGCCGCGCGTTTCCTGCTCGAGCGCTTCTCCGCCGGTCCGCTCACTGGGCCGGCCGACGCTTCGGCCCAGGCGCTCGAGGTGAGCCGATGAGCGACCTGCTCTCCCTCGAACAGCGGCTGCGCGCCCTCACCGATGCGGTGCAGTCCCTCGATCCGGCCGATCTCGCCGCCGCCGCCTGGCGCTCCGAGGTCGCCGAGGCGGCGCGACGGCTCGACGCGGTTCCCCTCGCCGAGCTGCTGCACCGCGCCGCGGCCCTTCGCGACCAGGGCTGGGGCGAGCGCGTCTCGTTCTCGAAGAAGGTCTTCCTGCCGCTGACCCACCTCTGCCGCGACATCTGCCACTACTGCGTCTTCGCACAGCCGCCGAAGCCCGGCGAGGCAGCGTACCTGTCGCCCGAGCGCCTGCTCCAGGTCGCCCGACCCGCCGCCGAGGCCGGTTGCAAGGAGGCGCTCTTCACCCTCGGCGACAAGCCGGAGCTGCGCTGGAAGGCGGCGCGCGAAGGCCTCGCGGCGCTCGGCCACGAGACCACTCTGGGCTACCTCGCCGAGGCGGCCGAGCTGGTCTTCCGCGAGACCGGGCTGCTGCCGCACCTCAACCCCGGCCTGATGACCGCCGAGGACCTCCGCACCCTGCGGCCCCTGGCGCCGTCGATGGGGATCATGCTCGAGAGCGTCTCGGAGCGCCTGCTCGAGAAGGGCCAGGCGCACTACGGCTGCCCCGACAAAGCCCCGGCAGCCCGGGTCGAGACCCTGCGCCTCGCCGGCGAGGCCCGGGTGCCGTTCACCTCCGGGGTGCTGATCGGCATCGGCGAGACGCGCGCAGAACGTCTCGAGGCCCTGCTCGCCCTCGCCGCGGTGCAGCGCGCCTACGGTCACCTGCAGGAGGTCATCGTCCAGAACTTCCGCGCCAAGCCCGACACCCGCATGGCCGATGCACCGGAGCCCTCCGAGCAGGAGCTGCTGTGGACCGTCGCGGTGGCGCGCCTCGTTCTCGGACCCGAGATGAGCCTGCAGGTGCCGCCCAACCTCAGCGACCTCGGCTCCGGCGCCCTCGAGCGGCTGGTCGAGGCGGGGATCAACGACTGGGGCGGCGTCTCGCCGATCACACCCGACTTCGTCAACCCCGAGGCGCCCTGGCCCCAGCTCGACGAGCTGCGCCGACGCACCGAGGCGGCCGGCAAGGAGCTGCTCGAGCGGCTGACGATCTATCCGCGCTACGCGCTCGACGCCGAGCACTGGGTCGACCCGGCTCTGCGCGGCGCGGTGCTGCAGCGCATCGACGCCAGCGGCTACGCGCGCTGCGAGAGCTGGACGCCCGGCGCCCTCGAGGGCCTGCCGGAGCGCGAGGTGGCGCTGCTCGAGGTCGGCACGACGACCGGCGACCAGGTCCCCGCGGCGAGGCCGAATCGACCCGTCTCCTCCGAGGTCGAGCAGATCCTGCGCCGGCGCGAGCAGGGCGAGGCTCTCGGCGAGGCCGACCTGGTGGCGCTCTTCGCCGCCCGCGGTAGCGATTTCCGCGCCGTCTGCGACGCCGCCGACGCGCTGCGCGGCGAGATGAACGGCGACGCGGTGACCTACGTCGTCAACCGCAACATCAACTACACCAACGTCTGCTACTTCAAGTGCCAGTTCTGCGCCTTCTCGAAGGGCAAGCTGACCGAGAACCTGCGCGGCAGGCCCTACGACCTGGAGCCGGCCGAGATCCAGCGCCGGGTGCGCGAGGCGTGGCAGCGCGGCGCCACCGAGGTGTGCATGCAGGGCGGCATCCACCCCGACTACACCGGCGCCACCTACCTCGAGATCGTGCACGCGGTGAAGCAGGCGGCGCCCGGGATGCACGTGCACGCCTTCTCGCCGCTCGAGGTGTGGCAGGGCGCCGCGACCCTCGGCCTGCCGCTCGGCGACTACCTCGAGCAGCTGCGCGAGGCCGGCCTCGGCACGCTGCCCGGCACCGCCGCCGAGATCCTCGACGACGAGGTGCGCGCCGTGCTCTGCCCCGACAAGATCAACACCGCGCAGTGGCTCGAGGTGATGCAGACCGCGCACTCGCTCGGCATCCGTACCACCGCGACGATCATGTACGGCCACGTCGAGCAGCCGGTGCACTGGGCCCGCCACCTGCTGCGCCTGCGCGAGCTGCAGCAGCGCAGCGGCGGCTTCACCGAGTTCGTGCCGCTGCCCTTCGTGCCGATGGAGGCGCCGATCTACCTCAAGAACCGCGCCCGCAAGGGCCCCACCTTCCGCGAGGCGGTGCTGATGCACGCCGTCGCCCGCCTCGCCCTGGCGCCGCACTTCCCCAGCGTGCAGGCGTCGTGGGTGAAGATGGGGCCGCAGGGCGTCGCCGCCTGCCTGCGCGCCGGCGTCAACGACCTCGGCGGCACTCTGATGAACGAGAGCATCACCCGCGCCGCCGGCGCCTCCTGGGGCGAGGAGCTGCCGCCCGAGCAGATGGACGAGCTGATCCGAGGCTGCGGCCGCGAGCCCCGACAGCGCACCACCACCTACGGCACGCCGCCCGCCGAGCGCGTCGCCACCTCCTACGACGCCGCGCCGCTCGCCGCGATCGTCAACAACCCGGCGCGCAAGTACGAGCGCTCGGGGCCGCTCGAGCTGGTGCGGCCGGGGTTGGCGTAGCTCGGCGACTCACGCCCCACGGGCCACTTCCCCGATCACCGTCTGCCTCGGCTGGAAGGCCGTGAGCGGCCGATTCCGGACCACATCGGTGGTCGCCTCCGAGCCAGCCCGCCGGCTCTCCGGCGGCTACCTGGGCACTGCCGCGACGACCGGCATTCCTTGTGGCTGCTAGCCTGGATCCTCCTCCTGACTTCGACGGCGGCTCAGCCACGGCGCTGCGCCCCGGTGCACCGAAGCACATCCTCTGCCGGAGCAGCACATGACGCGTCTGGCCACCGCGCTCGCACTGACTCTCGCCCTGTTGGTTCTGGCAACCCCCGCCATCGCCGAGGTCCTGGTGCTCATCGACGGGGCGAGGATCCAGACCCGCGGCCCCTGGGAGGAACGCGGTCGTCAGGTGGTCTACACCGACGAGCACGGCAACCTGGCGGCGATCCGCGCCAGCCTGGTCGATCTCGAGGCCAGCCGCGCCGCGGGCCAGGAGGTGGCGCGCGAGGACTACGTGCGCATCGATCATCCGGCGCCGAAGCCGCGGCCTTCGAAGGCCCCGCCGGGCCGACCCGGAGCCGAGCCGGTGGTGATCACCCAGGGCGACGTGACGGCGACCCTCGACCCGGAGGCGCAGCGCGTCGCGGCGATCTTCAGCTCGCTGGACCAGTGGGCGCTCGTCGCGCTGGCGCACGAGTTCCGCAGCCTCGCGCTCGAGCTGCTCCGCCTCGACCGGCAGCACAATCTCCTGCTCCGGGACGGCATCCGCAACGCCGCGCCCGCCTTCCGCAACCTCGCCAGCCGCTTCTCTTCGCAGGCCGCCACGGCGCGCATCGAGACCACCGCCAGCGCCTACCAGCTGCTCAGCGACCACCTCCTCGATCTCGCCGCCAAGGCGGAGACCCGGCCGGCCGAGGCGATCGCCGCGATCCGAGCGCCGATGCTCGACCTGCGCGGGTATCTCGGCAAGGACCACCGCCCCGGACAGCCCTGACGACCTGGCGCGCCAGATCTCACCACCCCTGGAGCCACCTCACCGAGCAGGGCAGCCGACGCTCCGAAACGCAGGAGCGCCGGATCTGGCAGACTCGAAGCGCCTCCGCGGAATGGGAGAGGCCGCGCCCGAAGCCACGCTCCGAAGCACCCTCCCGATACCTCCGCAACCGCAGCAGCGCAGGCGGCATCCGCGGTGGCGCCACGACCGACAGTTCGCGATCGCGGGAGCACCTCGAGGCTCCGGCGAAGCTCCGCTCCTACTTCTCGTCGCCGCTCTCCTCCGCCAACCAAGCTCCGCCGACCAGCCCGCGCAGATCCGCCGTGATCCGATGCGATGGCCCGAGCTCGAACTCAGACGAGATCCGATGCCCCAAGCCGATCCTGTTCGCCCTGTTCGCCCTGCCCGCCCTCTCCGCTCCGTCGCGCCGACCGCTGCCGCGATCCTGATCCTGCTCGTCGCCGTCGCTGCGTCTGCTCCGGCCCTGCAGCCGACGGCCGACGCCTCGCTGCACCCCGTGCGCGTACTGGAGCGCGACGCCGGGGCGGTCGACGATCTGCTCGCCGCGGCGCCGTTGCGCCTCGACTACGGCGCCTTCGAGGTCGCCCTGGTGGCCGACCTGGCGCCGTGGCGCAACGCCGACGTGGCGGCCACCGCGCTGGGCTACGAGCTCGAGCTCGGCGGCCGGCGCTTCGATCCCGCCACCGACGCCGCGACGCCCTCGGCCGCTCTCTTCCCGAGCTGGTCGAACGCCGCCCCAGGTGACCGGCTGCACCTGCTGCAGTTCGCGGCGCCGATCCGCGCCGAGTGGCGGCGTGAGCTCGAGGACGCCGGCCTCGAGGTGCTGCGCGCCCTGCATCCCTTCGCCCTCATCGTCTGGGGCGACGTCGCCGCGACGCGGGCACCGACGGCCGAGGCCTGGCTGCGCCACGTCGGCCTCTTCTCTCCCGAGTTCCGTCTGCTGCCGCCGCTGCGCTCACTCGGAGGCGAAATCGCCGATCTGCGCCTGCTGGTGGTGCGCTCCTTCGACGCCACCACCCTGCGCAGCTCCCTCGAGAGCCTCGGCGGCGAGGTGGGCCTGCGCCGCACGCTCGACCGCTCGTTCGCCGAGCTCGGCCTGCGCATCCCCGGCAACCTGCTGCCTCGGGTGGCGGCGCTGCCGGGCGTCTATGCGGTGCACCAGGTGCCCACCGACGGAGGCCTGCGCGGCGAGATGAGCGCCCAGGTGCACGCCGGCAACGTCAGCCTGGCGACCAGCCTGGCGCTGCCCGACTACCTCGGCTGGCTCGCCAGCGTCGGCGTCGACGGCGACGGCGTGCTGATCGCCAACGTCGACGGCGGCGTCAACCAGAGCCACGCCGACCTCGTCGGCCGCATGGTGTCCTGCACCGGCACCACCTGCAGCAGCACGTCGTCGAGCCACGGCACCCACACCGCCGGCATCATGGCGGCCGACGGCGCCAGCGGCGTCACCGTGAATACACCGCACGGCACCTTCCTGCGCGGCCTCGGCGTCGCCCCGGGCGCGACGATGATCGAGCAGGTCTACTTACCCTTCATGAACCAGCCCGGCGGCATGCTGCTGCTGATGGCCGACTCGCAGACCAACGGCGCGGCGCTGTCGGGCAACAGCTGGGGCCCTTCGGGCTCGCCGCAGGGCTACGACAACCAGACGATGCAGGTCGACATCGGGGTGCGCGACGCCGATCCCGGCACCGCCGGCAACCAGGAGTTCACCTACGTGCTGTCGTTCATGAACGGCAACGGCGGCACCTCGACCCAGGGAACGCCAGACGAGGCGAAGAACCTGATCAACGTCGGCTCGACCAAGATGCAGACGGGCTCGACGACCCAGATCACCGACATCGACGACCTCTCGGGCAACACCGCGCACGGCCCGGCGCTCGACGGCCGCACCATCCCCCACATCGTCGCGCCCGGCTGCTCGGTCGACTCCACCGACACCTTCGGCGGCGGCTACGGCCTCAAGTGCGGCACCAGCATGGCGTCGCCGCACGTCTCCGGCACCGTGGCGCTCTTCGTCGAGCAGTTCCGGGGCCTGTACGGCGGCGTCGACCCGTCGCCGGCGCTGATCAAGGCGGCGCTGCTCGCCACCGCGCGCAGCCTGGCCGGAAACCTCGACGCCAACGGCGGCACCCTCGGACACCCGTTCGACAGCAAGCAGGGCTGGGGCCGCGCCGCGCCCGCCGCCCTGCTCGACCCCGCCACCGAGGTCGCCTGGATCGACCAGAGCCACCGCTTCGAAGGCTCGGGCGGAGTGTTCGAGCGGGTCTTCCAGGTCGACGATCCGGCGCAGCCGGTGCGCTTGATGCTGGTGTGGACCGACGCCCCCGGCCACGGCCTCGGCGGCAGCACCCCGGCGTGGAACAACGACCTCGACCTCGAGGTCGTCGACGGCGCCGACACCCTGCTCGGCAACGTCTTCGGCCCCGACGGCTTCTCCACAACCGGCGGCACCGCCGACGACCGCAACAACACCGAAGGCGTCTTCCTCGACGCCGACCCCGGCCGCAGCGCGATCACAGTCCGCGTACGCGCCACCGACGTGCCCGACGACGGAGTGCCCGGCGTCGGCTCGAGCACCGACCAGGACTTCGCGCTCTTCTGCGTCAACTGCGTCGGTGGGCTGTTCACCGACGGATTTGAGGCTGGAGACACCTCGTCCTGGTCTGCGACCACTCCTTAGGTGCCACCCTCCTCGCGGCTCAGCTCGCGCACGGCGCTCGCTTCGGCGTGAGGCGGAGACCTCACGGCGTGGACTTCATCCACGCCGTAGAGCCGTCACCACCACGCGAGCGCCAAACCCTCCCCCTTCAGGGGGAGGGCAGGGAAACAGCGTCAGTGATCGCTACGCGCGCACTGCCGCTCCTGCGGCTCAGCTCGCGCGGCGCGCTCGCTTCGGCGTGGGGGTGTCTCGTGAAGCGAACACCCTTCAGGGGGAGGGCAGGAATACAGCGCCAGTGTTCGCTCGCTCGCACTGCCGCTCTTGCGGCTCAGCTCGCGCGGTGCGCTCGCTTCGGCACCGGGGGTGTCTCGTCAAGCGACCGCGTTCAGCGTTCCCCTCCGGATGCCGCCTGCCTCGTCGCAAGGCGCGACGTCTCCGCATCCCGTCAAGCGTGGATTCCCGCTTTCGCGGGAAATGAGGTGGCTGCGGAGCGCGACCACGAACCTGCGCCGAAGCCGCGAGCCTCCGACCTCCTCCCCCTGAAGGGGGAGGATCGAGGTGGGGGTGTCTGCCGCGAGAGCGGGTCGATACGAATGTAGGAACCCTACCGAACAGCGCTCCGTGATTCCTGCTCCGGTCCGGACTCCGCGGCCGCAGCGGCGGCTCCGGGCTCGGCAGCTGGCTGCCGGACCTCGAAGAGGACAAAGTCGTCGCGATCCGGTGTCACCGCGATCTCCTCGAGTCGGATCGGGGCGACCCCTTCCAGGAGGCGCTCGCGAAGCTCCGCCGAGCACGGCACGAGGACGACCGCATCGACATTCTCCAGCTCTGCGATCAGGGCAGGCCCGGAAGGTCCCCCGACACGGCAGGTCGACAACGCTCGCTCGACCGGGGTCCACGAGGTGCGCGCGTAGACCAGCTCGGGATCTCCGGGCGCCAGCAGCGAGAGCACGTTGGCGACCGGGTTGGTTGCCAGCACGCGCTTTCCCTCCAGCAGCGGGCGTGCCTCGCGACAGAACTCGAGAGCGACGGGATCGAATCGCGGCTCTCCCGGGCGCTTCCAGGTCACCCCGTTGTCGGCGGAGAGCGTGGAGCGCTCGTACGCGACCCCGGCGAGCAGCACCGCGACGGCGCCGACGGCAGTGCTCTGCAATCTACGTCTGGCCGGGGAACCGCGCCGAGAGAAGAAGAGCGTGAGAGCGAGACCGGCGCAAAGAGCCACAGGGAAGACGTAGTAGAGACGCCAGGAGATATTCGCGGCGAAGTAGAACCAGAGGCTCCCTGTCCAGGGCAGGAAGACCAGGCCGACCAACACACCTCCGAGCATCGGGAGGAGGCGGCGCTTTGGAGCCGCCACCGCGAACCAGGGTACGACCAGGATCAGGAACAGGTCCCGAACGGGCACCGCGGAGCCCCCGAACAGCATCGCGCTCTGCGCCTCCCACCAACCGCGCCCGCTGCGGTCGGTGGCGCTGCGCAGGAGGTCCAGCATGCCTTCGAGACCCTGCCCGCCCTGCCACATCGGAGCCGCGACGCGAAACGCCACGTAGGCGCCGAACCCGCCCAGAATCGCGGTGGCGATACCGTAGAGCAGCAGCAGCCGACGAGAGCTCCGGCCGCGAATCCCGAAGCTCCCGAACCAGGTGACACCGATCGCGAGAGCGAAGATCGGCAACATGAAGAAAGACGACCGGTTCATCGAGAGGGAGACGAGGCCGAGCACCAGCGGGAAGGCGAGCCGGCGGGGACTGGGCCGCCCCAGGGCCCGCAGAACGCCCCAGAAGAACAGCGGGAGGAAGATGCTGTAGACGATGGCCTTGCCCTGCCAGATCCGGACGAAAGAGAAGTTCCCGAGCGACCGGTGCAGGTTGCCGTCGAGCAGGAGGAAGACTGCCGCGCCGACGATGCCGACGAGCGAGGCAGCACGTCCGAAACGCAGTCGACGGAAGAGCAGTGCGTAGGTGGCCACCCAGAGAAGGACCGCGACCACGGCGAGGACGTCGTGGTACATCAGGATGGGGTCCAATCCCGCGAGCGCCGACACCCCCGCGACCAGGGCCTCATAGGAGTCGGCCTCGAGCAGCCCCGGAATCGTCGACATGCGCCCTGCGATCGGCGTCCGGAATTCGGGCGCCCCGAACGGAGCGCCGAGGTCCTGTACGTCGACGAGGTAGCCGTGCAGGTATCCCACGTCGTCGGCGTCGGGTCGCGAAGCCGTGAGCACCAGCGCTCCCAGCAGCAGAGCGAGTCCGAGAAGGGCGAGGAGCCAGCGAATCTCGCCCGCGCTCAGCGACGACCGGCGGGTTCGGCGGCGACCGAGCCAGATGACCGCCACGACGACGGACGCGACGACGGACGCCAGGAGGAAGAGTCCGAGCACGCGCCCGACGGACCAGTTCAACAGTAGGCCCGTGTGGAACACGGCAACCCAGATCGCGAGCACGGCGACGACGGAGTGGACGAACGCGATCAGGAGCCGCATCGACCGAGAGAGTACGACAGCCCGTCGAGAGGACCGCGCGACGAGGGGCCGCGGCGCGTGGTCTCTCGTGGAGCGGGTGCTACACTCGCCGCCCGAACCAGATGCGCAAGATCCTCGTCCTCGGAGCCGGCGGCCTCCTCGGCCACCACGTGTGCGGGCGAGGCGCGACCCGGCACCACGTCTTCGGAACCCTCCGTGGTTCCGGTCCCGAGCGCTCCCGCCTCGAGCGCGTCCTTCCGCAGGTTGAGCTGCTCGAGTCGGTGGACGTGCTCGACGAGTCGCGACTTCTCGGCGTCCTGGACGCGGTGGAGCCCGACGCGATCGTCAACTGCGTCGGCATCGTCAAGCAGCGCGCCGAAGCGGAGGATCCCTGCCTCTGCATCGCGATCAACTCCCTCCTGCCCCACCGGCTCGCGCGTTGGGCTGCGGACCACGGCGCCCGTCTCGTCCACATCGGCACGGACTGCGTCTTCGACGGTCGCCGAGGAGGCTACCTGGAGATGGACGTCCCCAACGCAACGGATCTCTACGGCAGGACCAAGGCGCTGGGCGACACGCTGCCGTGGGAAGAGGCAGCGATCACGTTGCGGACCTCGTTCGTGGGACGGGAGCTCGGTCGCCGACGTCACGGCCTGCTCGAGTGGTTCTTCGAGAACGAAGGAGGAAGGGTCCGTGGTTTCTCCCGGGCGATCTACTCCGGTCTGACGGCACTGGAGCTGGCCGGAGTCGTCCTCGACGTCATCGAACACCATCCCGACCTGCGCGGCCTCTACCACCTCGCGTCGGAGCCGATCTCGAAGGACGCGCTCCTGCGCCTCGTCCGAGAGGTCTTCGATCTGGACATCGAGATCGAGAGCGTCGAGGAGCCACAGATCGACCTCAGCTTGAGGATGGACCGGTTCACCGCCGCGACCGGCTATTCGGCTCCCTCCTGGAGAACGATGCTGGAACGCCTCCGGCATGAGTCCACCTGCGCTCCGGCGGCTGCGCACGGGAGATCCGCCTGATGGCCGAGCAGGGGGTCTTCCAGGACAAGGCGGTCGTCGTGACTGGAGGGACGGGCTCCCTGGGCCAGGCCTTGGTGCGCCGCATCCTCACCGGAGAGGAAGGCCGTCCCCACAAGGTGATCGTCCTGTCTCGCGACGAAGCGAAGCAGCACGAGATGAGGAACTGGTACCTGAATCTCCGTTCTTCGACCGACGAGGTCCTCTACCACAACTTCGCCAACACTCTCGAGCTCAGGATCGGCGACGTCCGGTGCTTCGACGACGTCTGCTCGGTTCTCCGTGGCGCCGAGATCGTCCTCCACGCAGCCGCACTGAAGCAGGTGCCGACCTGCGAGTACTTCCCGTCCCAGGCCGTCGCGACGAACTGCCTGGGCGCCGAGAACATCGTTCGCGCGATCCGCGACCACGGATATCCGGTCGAGACCGTGGTCGGAGTCAGCACCGACAAGGCGTGCAAGCCCGTCAATGTGATGGGGATGACGAAAGCGATTCAAGAGCGGATCTTCATCGCCGCCAACGTCCTCGTCCCCGAGACTCGCTTCACCTGCGTCCGCTACGGCAACGTCCTGTCCTCCAGGGGCTCCGTCGTCCCGCTGTTCGAAAGCCAGATCGAGGCCGGTGGACCGGTCACGATCACCGACCCGCGGATGACCCGCTTTCTCCTGACCCTCGAGGAAGCGGTCGACGTCGTGTTCGAGTCGATTCGCGCCAGTCGTCGAGGTGAGACGCTCGTCCCCATCGTGCGTTCCGCGAGGGTGCTGGACATCGCCCGGGCGATGCTCGATGGGCGCGACGACATCGAGCTGGTCGAAGTCGGTACCCGCCCCGGGGAGAAGGTCCACGAGATCCTCGTCTCGGAGGAGGAGTGCCGCCACGTCGAACGACGGGGAGCGCACTACGTCATCCTTCCCCTCGTCCCGGAGCTGCGCGATGCGACGCGCTTGGATCCCGTCCTGGAGCAGGAGTACAGCTCCGCCGACTCTCCGCTCTCGTTCGAGGACACCCTTCGACTCCTTCGCGAGAACGGCCTGGTGCCCGATCCCGGCCCGTCGCGCGGAGGTCTCGCCGGAAGCGCCTCCGAGCAGCCGAGCGGACGCCTCTCGAGCTGAACCGTGCCTTCGCTACGGATCGCCACGATCGTCGGGACCCGGCCCGAGCTCATCAAGCTCTCCCGGGTGATCGCCGAGCTCGATCGCCAGACCGAACACGTCCTGATCCACACCGGTCAGAACTGGGCCGCTGAGCTGAGCGACGTCTTCTTCCGCGACCTCGAGATCCGTCCACCAGATCGCTTTCTCGAGGCTGCCGGCGAGACTCCGGCGGAGACGATAGCTCGCGTGATCGAGAGGTCCGACCGTGCCCTCGCCGAGGTCGAGCCAGACGCTGTCCTGCTCCTCGGAGACACCAACAGCTGCCTCAGCGCTCTCGCCGCCAAGCGACGACGGATCCCGATCTTCCACATGGAAGCCGGCAACCGGTGCTTCGACGAACGGGTACCGGAAGAGATCAACCGTCGTGTCGTCGACCACATCTCCGACATCAACCTCACCTACACCGAGCACGCGAGGCGGTACCTGCTGCGTGAGGGTCTCGAGCCCGATCGCGTGATCAAGACCGGCTCGCCGCTGCGCGAGGTCCTCGAGCACTACCGACCTGGAATCGAGGCGTCAGGGGTCCTCGGGCGGCTCGGCCTCGAGAGCGGGAGGTACTTCGTCGTCAGCGCGCATCGCGAGGAGAACGTCGACGCGCCTGCGAGGCTCCGGACCCTCCTCAGCACGCTCGCGGCCCTGACCGTGAAAGGCCTGCCGGTCGTCTTCTCCACCCATCCTCGGACCCGGCGCCGCCTCGAAGGCCTACCGGACTTCGACGGCTCGATACCGGGCGTCCGGTTCGTCGACCCGCTCGGGCTCCTCGACTACGTCCACCTGCAGCAGAACGCCCGCTGCGTCGTCTCGGACAGCGGTTCTCTCACCGAGGAGTCCTCGATCCTGAGTTTCCCGGCCGTCATGCTCCGCGACGTCCACGAGCGACCGGAAGGCATGGACGTCGGTGCCGTCGTGATGGCGGGACTGGAGCCGGAGCGGGTCCTTCGGGCCGTCGACCTCGTCCTCGACCACGACGAACGTCCGCGACGGTCCTTCCGCGACGTCGACGACTACGCGCCGTCCGACGTCTCGCGCAAGGTCGTGCGCATCATCACGAGCTACGTCGATTACGTCCGTGAGCGCGTCTGGCGCGAGCCTGTGGGTGCCCGGCCCGAGACGTGAGACGGTTCAACGCCTCCACCCCCGGCGCCGTGATCTCCTCGACGACCTCCACCTCCGGCCCTTCCAGCGTCGCCCCTCCCCGGCCGACGCTGTTCCGCCGAACCGGGCGCGAGGCCTCCTCGAACTCTTCACTGCGAGGTTCCCGGTCGACGAGGGACGCCAGCTCGGCGAGGCCGTCGGCCGGCCTCGCCACGAAGTCTTCATAGGCGAGGACGCGGTAGTCGTCGGGCGACATCGATTCCAGGTCGTCGACAGCCCGCTCGACGCACGCGACCCACTGGTGTGCGCACACCTCGAGGCGCGAACCCCGGGCCAGGAGCTCGTCGATTCCCTCGAAGACCGGCCCCCACGGGGCCAGCCGGCGCTGCCGCTCGCCGTATCTCGCCCATCGATTCCGCAGCGCGCGCAGAATCAGCGCCGGAAGGTCGGAGGGCGGTACGAACCGTGCCTTCGCCAGGCTGTAGCGCAGGTCGAACGGACGCTGCCACCGAAGGATCGCCGAAGAGACAGCGTCCACGGGATTCCGATGGAGGAGGACGAACCGGGCCTCGGGGAGGACGGCGGAGACGAAAGCCACCCTCAGCGAGTTGGCGCAGGTCTTCTCGACGACGACATCGAGCCGATCCCGCCGAGCGCGAGCCTCGAAGCGCCTTCGAACGAATCTCTCGACTGCCGGTGTCGCCAGATCGGCGCCGAGCTCGTCCGTCGGATGGGAGGTGTTCCCATGCCTCCAGATCGCATTGATCTCGTCGCAGGGCCAGGTGCCGAACCCCGGAAGGCGGCACAGCGCGTCCCGAAGCATGTTGGTGCCAGAGCGCGGAGCGCCGAGGATCACCAGGGGAACGAACGAGCCCGTCACGAGACCACCGACCCGTGATCGAACGCGGCCGACAGGCGGCGAGCCCGAGGCGGCGCGTTGGCATCGTTTCCGGCTCGGAAGAGGTCACGGTACCGATCGATCGCCCCGCGGTTCAGCCGCTCCCGATCCTCGGCGAAGCGGCGGGCTCCTCGACACCAGACCGCCAACGCCTCACCGTCCATGCTCGCCAGCCTCTCCAGCGTCCGCTGGAAGGCCTCCGGCCGATCGAGCGGCAGGTCCCATCCCGCATTCCGGCGCTCCAGGTCCAGCCACGGGGTCTGATCGCTGATCAGCACCGGTCGACCGACGCTCAGTGCCTCGAAGACGGTGTGCCCGTGATTCTCACCGAGGGTCGGCAGAGCGATCACGTGGTTGCGGCCGAGGAAGGAACCGACGTCCTCGGGCGCCACCGGGCCCAGCCACTCGACCCGGACGTGAGGAGGTAGCCCGCGAGCGATTCGTCGACAACGCTGGACGTATCCGGAGTCTTCCTCCGGTCCTGCCACCCGAACCGTCACCTCCGAGCGGAGGGCACCGACCCGCTCGAGGAGGTAGGCCAGGTTCTTCTTCGGAACGATCCGGCCGAGCACGCCGACCTCGAGCCTCCCGGGAGTCTTGGAAGGCGGATCCACGAAGCCCGACGAGGCCCGAGCGAGATTCGGGATCCGGTGGACCTCGGCACCGCTCCCGAAGATCCGCCGGATGTCGTCGGCCTCGCGTTCGTCGGTCGCGTGGAAGACGAGATCCCGATGCACGCCGAGGAGCTTCATCCCGAGGAGGTAGAGGCGCTTTTTCAGCGTTCTCGTGCGGAGCGCTCCCGGATGCAGGGACCCGCGCGGAGCGAGAACCATGCGAGGTCTCGGAGCGAGACTCGCAGAGGCCCGCAGAGGGAGGACGGTGAACGGGATCGAGAAGACGCTGTTCAGGTAGATGCAGTCGGGCCGGATGCCGGCAAGGACGTCGCGCACCTGCTGAAGGCCGAGGTTGTGTCTCGAGAAGTACCAGACGCTGGCAGCTCCCTCCCAGTCGACCCACCGATCCCTTTCGACCTCGGGGTAGCTGCTTCCACCCAGGTCATGGTCGCGAGCGAGCACGAAGGCCTCGAACCCGTCGCCGAGTGCCCGACAGAGCTCGTCGAGCGAGCGGATCGGGCCTCCCGCCCGAAATCCGGGGCGGAACCAACCTGCCGACACCGCCAGTCGGACCGGACTCTTGGTCACGTCGCGGCGTGCTCCACGCCGGTCTTCGGATCGCCGGGTCCAAACAGGAGGTGCCCCCAGAGGAGCAGGACGAGCCCGTCGACCGGGAAGTTGGAGCACAGATTGGACTGCACGCCGTAGATCCCGACGATCCCGACGGTCAACAGGGCCTCCGGGCGCCGTCCCCGGACGACCGAGACGGCCATGAACGCGAGGAACGCCAGCAACCCCGGTACTCCAAAGCTCCCGGCGACCTCGAGATACGTCGAGTAGGGACCGCCCATCTGACCGGGGAACGCGTCGCGCCCGAACAGGACGACCGGAGCCTTCGAGAAGAGCCCGAGGCCACCTCCGAAGACGAAGGCACTCGGCTCGCTCAGCCGATCGACGACCTCCAGCGCGGCCTCGAGCCGCTTCTCGGACGACCGTATCGGGTCCTTGCCCGTCAGAGCCCGGTTGGTGAGGAGGAAGGGCAGGATCGCCACCATCAGCGCACTGAGGGCGATCCAGAGGATCCGCAGCCAACGACCACGGAAACGGACGAACCAGGCAGCAGCCACCACGAGGAGGTTGACGATGATGCCGGCGCGAGAGCCCGTCGTCAGACTCGTCGCGGCGCAGAGGAGGATCCAGCCAAGGTAGCGCCACGATGCGTCGACGCGGTGGCGGGCGATGCGGGCACATAGAAACCAGAGCGCACAAGCGAAGAGCGCGCCTCCGAAGGCGTTGTAGTTCGAGAAGGGTCCGAGAGCGCGGACCCCGAACACCGTCGACTTTCCGGCCCCGAACGGGACCTGGGCGAGCCCTGTCACGACGATGACCAGGACGTACCAGCGAAGCCAGTCCGCGAACCTGAGAAGCAGAGCGTCGCCCCCTCGCCAAGCCAAGAGCACACCAGCAGCGAGATAGAGGGAAGCCTGGAAGGACTTCAGGCCGAGGAGCGGAACGACGGGGGGAAGCTCTCGAACGAAGACCGTGTGAGCGAAGCAGATGGCGACCCAGGTCACGGCGCCGACCAGCAAGGCGAGCGTCGTCCGCGTGAGGCGAGGCCCCCCGCCGCGCGCGAAGCCGAAGACGACGCAGCCCAGCAGCACCACGTACAGCGCCTCCCGCGGTACACGGAAGAGATAGAACTCGAGGTCGCCCAGCCGCGGCATTCGAGCGACCGTGCCCGCGCTGACCTGATGGAGCACCTGCGGCAGGTAGGTGAAGAGCGAGACGACGCAGAGGTGGACGAAGGCGAGCACCAACAGCCAGTTCGCCGCAGGCCCGGGTCGGCCGCGGTCAGCCGCCACAGTTCCTCCGGGGATAAGCTCCGGATCGGTGCGCGGCATCGGTTCGGATCGTGCCTCGGGTTCCACGTCACTCATCGAGAAGCTCGGCACAGCAGACCATGAACCCGAGAGGACTCGCCGAGAGCGTCGCAGCGCTGGCGACCCGGTGGATCGGACTGCACGCGGGAGAGAGGTTCCCCTTCACCTACGTCTCCGAGTATCCGAAGTCCGGCGGAACGTGGCTTGCCAGAATGGTGGGCGACTACCTCCAGATCCCGTTTCCCCAGTACAGCCTGCTCCCGATCACCTTCGAGTCCGTGATCCAGAATCACTGGCGTGCCGATCGCCGCCTCCGGCGAGTCCTCTACCTGTACCGGGACGGGCGTGACGTGCTGACGTCACTCTACTACCAGCGTTTCCGCGTCCTCACCCACAGCGACCGACCCGGACGTGACCGCGTCGGCCGCCGGCTCGAGCGCCTGTTCGGACGCGACTTCGACGCGTCCGAGATCGTCTCGAACATGCCGCGGTTCCTCGACTACGAGTTCCGACATCCCGGGCTCGGAGCCCGGGTCAACTGGAAGGACCACGTCGAGGAGTGGCTCGCGCTCGAAGGCTCCCCGGACGTCGTGTTCCTGACCTACGAGGATCTGCGGGCCGACTGCGCCGCCGCGCTTCGCAGAGCCCTGGAGGACCTGCTCGACGAGGAGATCGATCCGTGGCGGCTCGAGACCACCGTCGAGAAGATGTCGATGCGGCGTCAGGCGGGCCGAGAGCCGGGCGAGGCCGATCCGACGCAGCACCTGCGAAAGGGAGTCGTGGGCGATTGGCGCAACGCGTTCAACCGGGAGGCCGCCGAGGTCTTCGACCACCTGGCGGGCGACCTGCTGGTCCGCCTCGGATACGAAGAAGACCGCCGCTGGGTCGACCGCTACGAGCTGCCTTCCTGAGGCGACGAGCTCGCCAGGATCCCGGATCTCGCGATCCGAGCGGCAACGACCTCGGCCGCCAGCGCGTGTGCCGCGGGGGTCCAGTGCCGATCCTGCTCGGAATGCAGCCTCGTCTCCTCCGTCTCGAGCTCCCGTCGGAACTCGGGCAGCAGACCGATGAACGGGATCCCCAGCGCCTCGAGCCGAGCCTCCAGTCGCCGCTCGGCGACGCCCTCCCGCAGACAGAGCCCTTCAGCCAGCTGTTGGTAGGCGGCCGGCCACCTCGCCACGAGGTCCGGATCGACCTCTTCCGCCGCCGGCACGCTGAAGACGACGAGTCGGGCTCCCTCGGCCTCGACCTCCTTCCCCAGTCTCCCGAGGATCTCCGCGGTGCGGGCCCAGGCGTCTCGGAACGCCGGCGACTCATCGCACGCCCCGACTCCGTAGAGCGCCTCGAATCGCTCTTGCAGGAGATCGTCCGCACCCTCCCGAGGCACGACCTCCAGGTCGTCGCGACGATCTCCTCGACCACCGATCGCCGCTCGCAACGCTCGGTAGAGAGCAGAGCCCCGATGGAGGCGGGATCGTAGGGACCGTCTTCGCTCCGTCGCTGCGGAGTAGTGCTCCCACGCGAGCTCGTAGTCGACCGGAGACGCCGTCCAACCCGCGTCGGGACCGGCCACAAGAAAGGGCCGCGAAGATCCCTTCAGCGAGTTTCGACGGAGCCGTTGCTCCAGCTCGCGACTGTTGTTCCGAACGTCGTTCTGGGTGTAGAAACCGAGAAGAACGACATCGGGTCGGTAGGCACGGCCGACCTCTCGGTAGAGCAGATACTCCTGCAGGGTCCCGTACCCGCCGACGCCGAGGTTGACCACCTCGGCATCGACGCCTTCGTCCCCGAGGGACTCCTCGAGGAGCCGAGGAAACGACTCCTCGAAACGCACCGAGTAGGCCTCCACGAAGGAATCACCCAGAACCAGAACGCGTGGCCGCTGCTTGGACTCGGGACGACGCTCCACGTCCCGGAAGCCGGCCGAGTTGTAAGCGACGTCGACGTCTCGTCCATCGATCCGGTGGCTGAAGCGCGCGCCGGGTTCCAGCACCCAACCGAGGCGCGGATGCGGAACGCGGTGCTCTGTCCCCACGCCGGTGCGGTCGGGGAAGCGACCCCGAAGTGCGAGCTCCGCGGCCCCGAGACAGAGACCCAGAGTGGTCACCGCGACGAGGAGCTTCGCAGCGCGCCGAAAACCCCTCACGACTCGGGCTGGAAACAGATGACCGGCCGCAGCACCGACTGCGCGGAGAGCCGGCAGTTCCCCGGCGCGAGCGACCGGGAGGGCCTCCTCGCCAGCGGAGCGTAGGCGACGACTTCCCGACCACCGGGCAACGGACCGGAGAGAGAACCGACAGACCCGACGCCGCCGCCCCCTGCTGCGTACTGCACGGCGCAGAGGAGGCCGAGACCGAACCTCCGGACGGGCTGCCCATCGCCGCGACAGCCGTTCTGGACCGCCCATCCCCGGGCCGGAACGTCACCGGGAGGCGCGGGAACGATGCCGATGCGAGGCCTCTTCCTGCCGTACGGATGGTCCAGGGCGCGGGACATGCGGGCTCCGGTCGTCGTCGGTTGGCTTCCGCTCGGCGGTCGGGGCCGGGCGGCCGTGACCGCGATCGAGCCCCGCAAGATACCAGGAACAGGACGTGGCCCTAGGCCTGGATCAGCAGCCTCGAGCCCTCAGAACATGGCGTAGATCGTCGTCGGAACCTCGCCGGCGGGGTTCTCCGGCAGCTCGAGCCGCGAGGCGAGATCGGCGATCTCGCGGGCCAGACCCAGGCGTTCGTCGCGGCCCTCCCGCCGCCACATCCGGCAAAGGCACTCCGCGAGATCTCCGTCTGCCTGGAGACCCGGGATCTCCATCTCCTCGCGTTCGGCAGCCACCCGTCGCCGCAGGAAGTAAGACTCGAGATCCGGCTCGGGGCCACTCGTGTAGATCCCTTCAACATCCGGCCGTGTCGATTCGACGACCCTCCGAAAGAGGCGGCGCATGCGGCGCCGAACGCCGCGACCCGCATTCCTGGCGACCCGAGGCGAGGAGTCGCGGACCTCTGCTTCTGGAGCTGGCTTGGACCACACGAGGCAATCCTCGAGAACCAGGAGATCCATGCCGGTCCGGCAGAAGCAGTCGAACGCGTCGCGAGGTGAGCAGACGATCGGCTGGCCCCGCACGTTGAACGAGGTGTTGACGAGGACGCCGAAGCCTGTGAGATCGCGGAACGCGACGAGCAGACGATGGAAGAAGGGATCATCTTCCGGATGCACCGTCTGCACCCGAGCGCTGTAGTCGACGTGCGTCACGGCAGGGAGCACGGAGCGGACCTCGCCGATCCTCCTCACGAAGTCGTCGTCTCGTTCCGGGTCGACCGGCTCCGAATCGAGTCTCAGTGCTTCGCGCACGTGGGCGACCAGGAGCATGTAGGGGCTCTCGACCGCGAGCTCGAAGTGGACCGGGGCGTCCTCGACGAGACACGCGGGAGCGAAGGGCCGGAAGGACTCGCGGAACTTGATCTTCGAGTTGAGCACGTGCTGCATCCTGGGGTCGCGGGGATCCGCGAGAATCGAACGCGCGCCGAGCGCTCGTGGTCCGAACTCCATGCGCCCCGAGAGCAGGCCCACGACGCTTCCCTCCGCCAGGGCCTCCGCGACGCGCACCGCCCGTTCGGCTTCGTCGGTCACCACCTCGTACGGGCAGTCGAGCCGATCGAGGAAGGCGCGGGCCTCCTGCGAACCGTAGCTCGGCCCGAGCCGACTGCCCTTCTGAAGTCCTTCTCGGGCACGGCGAGAGGACACCCTGGAGCCGGTGAACCAGGTGTTGTGGGCGAGGAGAGCCGCTCCCAGTGCCCCGCCGGCGTCCCCCGCCGCCGGCTGGATCCAGATCCGGTCGAAGATCCCGGAGCGCAGTAGCTTTCCGTTGGCGACGGAGTTCAGCGCCACACCACCCGCCATGCACAGGTTCGCGCTCCCGGTCTCGCGTCGGGCGAAGGCCGCCAGCCGGAAGACCACGAGCTCGATCACCCTCTGGATCGACGCGGCAAGATCCGCGTCACGGCGGGTGAGCGACGACTCCGGTTCGCGGGGAGGGCCGCCGAACAGCTCGTGGAACCGCTCGTTGGTCATCACGTCGCCTCGCGGGTAGCCGAAGTAGCCCGTGTCCAGACGATAGGACCCGTCGTCCCGGACGTCGACGAGGTGGTCGAGGATCCGATCCACGTACCGAGGCTCTCCGAACGGAGCCAGCCCCATCAGCTTGTACTCGCCCGAGTTGACGCGGAACCCGCAGTAGTGGGTCATCGCGCTGTAGAGCAGCCCGAGGGAGTGGGGGTAGGAGATCTGGTGAGACAGCTCGATGGCACTGGCCGATCCGTGCCCGAGCGTCGTCGTCGCCCAGCCGCCGACCCCGTCGAGGGTCAGGATCGCCGATTCTTCGAACGGCGACGGCAGGAAGGCGGAGGCCGCGTGCGCGAGGTGGTGCCCGACATAGAGGATCCGACCGGCTCGACCCAGCGAGCCCAGACACCGCTCGACCTGCTCTTCCAGTCGGAACTCGACTCCGAGCAGGGTCTCCATCGCCCGCTCGAAGTGAGATGCCGCCTCGGGTCCGACCGCGCCACAGCTCTCGACGACGCGATCGAGCGACTCGAGCGGATTCTCGTAGAACACGATGGCGTCGAGATCCGAGCCCTCCAGGTACGCCTCCTCGAGGCAGTAGCTGATCGCACCGGCCGGAAACCTCGGATCGTGCTTCTTGCGGGAGAAGCGTTCCTCCTGGGCGGCTGCGATCACCTCTCCGTCGCGCACGATGGCAGCCGCGGAGTCGTGGTGGAGAGCCGAGATCCCGAGGATCCAGGTAGTCAGACCGCGCCTCCGTCCGTGCGCTGCTCCTCCGCCGTCGACAGCAGACGCTCGACGACCGGGGCCAGGGACTCGGCGAGGGCCCGATGTCCTTCCTCGTTCGGGTGCGGATCCCCCTCGAACCGCAGCCCTCGACGGCGTTCGACGGGAAGCGCGAGGAGATCGTCGAGCGGATCGTGAAGGGCGCAACCGACGCTCGTGCTCACCTCGCGGAAGCGTTCACGATAGTCGGAGGGATCGGCGATCTCCTCGACGTAGTGGTAGAGCGGGAGCGGAACGAGCAGGACCCGTCCGTCGTGATCGGCGAACCAACTCTCGAGGATGGCCCGCAGGAGCATCCAGCCCGGAGCCTCGGGGCTGCGGTACTCGGGAAGCGGCTGTGGACGGGCCACCCTCTGAACGATCTCGCGCAGGCCCAGGCGATCAGCGAGAGACCGGAGGCGCGGATACCTCCCGCCTCGAACCCGCGAGGCTTCCACCTCCGAGGTCGACTCCTCCCCCGGAGGCAGCCGGCGGGGAACGGGGACATTGCGCAGAACGAGCCGCCCGTCCTCGAGCTCGAAGTACGGCTTCGGGAACATCGATCGAACGCCGCGCTCGTCGCGAAGCGCCCGCGCCCGCGTCAACAGGCGCCGGACGTTCTCGACCTGGACGGCGACGACGAGAAGATCACCCTCGAGCCGCGAGGCGAACTTCCGGTAGGCCACGAGCTGCTGATCGGTGCCGGTTCCCGGCAGTCCGAAGTTGAGGACCTGGAGGTCGGGAATCGCGCCTTCCAGCAGGTCTCCGAACCGTCTCCCGTCCGAGACCATGTCGCCTGCAGTGAACGAGTCTCCGAAGAGAAGAGCCCTGCGCTTGCCCGGCGGGCGCTCGCGAGCGAACGGATGCGCACACCGAAAGCCGGATTCGTTCGTGCGCAGCAGGTACGCACGACTCCCGCTCGACACTCGCGCCCTGATCCCGGGAACGAAGACCCAGCCGACGTCGCGGTCGTGCTTGAGGATCTGGCGGGTCGACAGCAACGGAAGGTCTCGGTCTCTCGGGAGCCTCAGCCGCTCCGTCGCCCGGAGTGTACCGACACGCCGCGGGCGACACGCCCTGCGACCCGCCCCGCGAGAGCACGGTACTCACCAGTCGTCGCAGCGAGGTAGCCGACCGCCATCGCGATCGGAAGACCGAGAGTCGCGACCCAGGGACTCCCCGGCGAGCCCGACAGCTCGTAGGCGACGACCGGGACGAGCGCGCCGGCACAGCCGCGGATCGCGGGTGCCGCCACAGCGCCGAGCGAACCCACCGGTATGCCGAGGCGACGAGCTGCGAGAACCCAGCCCACCAGGGCGTGGACCACGATGCCGAGCGACACGGCCGCCGCCACGCTCGAAGCGGTCACACCCCAGACTCGAGCGAAGACGGCGAGCCCAGCCAGGAAGCCGGCGAGCCTCAGCAGGTGGAGACCCAGCCGAACGCCCGGCCGGCCGATCGCGAGGAAGTAGGCCTGCGCGAGATCGAAGGCGAAGAACGCGCCTCCGACGCTGAGGATCCGGAGAGGCTCCGTCGACGCTTCCCACTTCTGACCGTACAGGGCGCGCAGGAACCAGGGGCCGACGAAGATCGCGAGCATCGCGGCCGGCAGGATGGCCGCGAGCAGATGCTGCGTGCCGGCCTGGAACGCCCTCGCGAGGCGTGTCGGATCGGCCTGGACCCGGGACATCGCGGGAAAAACGACGCGCGCGACCAGTCCGACGAGGCGCTGCAGCGGGACGATGGAGGTCTGTGCCGCGAAGTGGTAGTACCCGAGTCCGGCCGTCCCCAGCCACACCCCGACGATCGCGTGGTCCAAGAAACCGGCCAGCTGGAGGACCAGGGCGCTGGCGAGGAACGGCCCACCGAACAGGAGCAGCTTCGCGGCACTCGTCCGGTCGAAGACCCAGTGAGGTCGCCACGGCACGAGCCACCACAGCGAGCCGGTGAGTACGAGCCTCTGGAGGATCAAGGCCGCGACGAGGCCCCAGATCTCGCGACCCGCGAGAGTGGCGCCGATCGCGACGGCCCCGAAGGCCAACTCCCCCAGCAGCAGGCGGACCGAAAGATCCCGGAACCGGAGATCGCGCGTGAGCATCGCCCTCGGCACGACTGCCAGGGCATCCAGGGGGAAGACCCACGCCAGAGCCTCCACGATCGGCTCGAGGCGTTGGTCCCCGAAGAGCCCGGCGACCGGTCCGGACGCACTGAAGACCACGAGGCCCAGCAGGACGCTCATCGCCAGGTTCATCCAGAAGGCGGTGCTCAGGGTCGGCTCGTCCGCCTCCGGTTTCTGGACGACGGCCGCCAGCAGACCCAGCTCGGAGACCTTCTGGGCCGATCCAACGACCAGGACCGCCAAGGCGAACAGCCCGAAGACGGGAGGAGGAAGCCACAGGCCGAGCAGCGCGATCGTTGCGAAGCGCGCCACGTTCGAGCCCAACTGGCCGGCACCCGACCACAGGACTCCAACGAGAGTTCGTCGTACCAGCGACACGGAGAGAGCGATGCTATCTTCCCGGCTCCGACCGCGCCGCTGGGCTCGCGAAGCCGAGGACCCCTATACCGATCGGATTCAGAGATGGCCCACGAGCGATTCGAGAACGCCCGCTGCCTGGTCACCGGTGGCGCGGGCTTCATCGGCAGCAACCTGGTTCGGAGGCTACTGCACCTCGGTGCGGAGGTCACCGTTCTCGACAACCTGGTGACCGGGAAGGCGGCGAATCTCCCGAGCCATCCGCGCCTGACTCTGGTCGAGGCCGATCTGGCGACGGTTTACGGGCTCGCGGACCTGGTTCGCGACGCGCGCTTCGTCTTCCACCTCGCGGCACAGGTCGGCAACCTCAAGTCGATCGAGGACGCCACGACCGACGCCTCGACGAACGTAATCGGCTCGATCCGGCTGTACCAGAGCTGCCGAGACTCCCAGGTCGAGAAGGTCGTCTACTCGAGCTCGTCCGCGATGTTCGGAGAGGCGGTCTCGCTTCCCGTGGCCGAGGATCACCCCCAGCGTCCGGAGAGTTTCTACGCGCTGAGCAAGATGGCCGGCGAGCACTATGCGCGACTCGCCGCCGAGCTGTGGAGCGTTCCCACGGTCTGCCTTCGCTACTTCAACGTCTACGGCCTCCCGATGGAGCGCAACGAGTACACGGGCGTGATCTCGATCTTCTTCGAGCAGCTGCGCCGAGGGCAGGATCTGACGATCTACGGCGACGGTTCGCAGTCCCGAGACTTCGTCTACGTCAGCGACGTCGTGGAGGCGAACCTCCTGGCCGCCCTCGGCGGATCTCCGGGCGAGGCTTACAACATCGGCTCGGGCACCAGATCGACGATCGGTCAGCTCGCGTCGACGATGATCGAGATCACCGGACGAGATGTGGAGGTGCTGCACGCTCCGCCTCGACGGGGAGAGGTCCGTGACAGCCAAGCCGACATCTCCCGCGCCGCGCGAGCTCTGGGATACCAGCCGAGGGTCGAGCTCGCGGCCGGTCTCGGAGAAATGTGGAACGAGATCGTCGGGAGCTGACCTCGACGATTCCCCTGCTGAGTCCGGTCGCCCGGGATCACAGATCGGCGGATTCGGTCGGCGCTACCGGATCCCCGAGGTCCGCACCATGCGCTACCGGCCGCGGGCCGGTCCCACGGGACGAGGTCCCTGATCCCTCAGTCCGCTGTTGGACCTCGGCCTTTCTCCTCGTGCCGCCCCGACCACGGAGCCAGCGAGCACGGTTGCCGATCTTCCCGAGGCGAGGACGCGATGGAAAGAGCGCGTGATCGGGTCGCTGAACCTCACGCGTGGTCTGACGGACCTGCGCCGCGCTCTCGGCACTCGCGCAGCAGGATCTCCTCGAACCGACGAACCTGGGCGGTCTCGGTGTAGTCGCGAAGATAGGCGCGGCGCGCGTTCCGGCCACAGTCCCTCAGGACCTCGCGATCGAGCGCCCTGGTCTCACGAAAGGAGCGTGCCAGCGCCTCGGCATCTCCGGCCGCGGACGTCCAACCCGCCCCGGCGGTGATCACGATCTGCGCAGCCGACGCACCGGCGGCGCAGAGAATCGGCTTGCCACAGGCCATGTAGGCCATCGTCTTGGAGGGAACCTGCAGGTCGAACAACGGATCGGCGAGCAGGTGGACGACGAGCGCGTCGGCCAGGGCGTAGAAGCGGTGGATCTCCTCCATCGGCTGACGCGGAACGACGACGACGTTGTCGAGTCGTTCCTCCACAACCCTCTGCTTCAGCCGCTCCTCCTCCTCCCCTCCCCCGATCAGGACGAGCCGGACGTCGCTCAGATCCCGGACCCGCGCCGCGGCATCCAGCAAGGTGCCCAGTCCCTGCGCCGGGCCGAAGTTCCCCCCGTAGACGAAGTTGAAGGTCCCACGCAGTCCGAGCTCCTCCGCCAGAGCGGGATCCGGCTCCACTGGACGGAAGTGCGACTGCTTCGCCGCATCCGGAACGACCTCGAGCTTGGCGGGGTCGACGCCCACCGACTCCATTCGCCCGGCCAGGCCCGGGGAATTGACGCAGATCCTCACCGCCGCTCCGAGCACCATCCGGTCGAGTCGCCCGAGCGCTCGGCTCGCCCAGCGCGGAAGGCCGACTCCCGTCGCCTCGAGTGCCTCCGGCCAGACATCGGTCACCCAGTACACCGCAGGGACGCGATGCCAAGCCCGCAGGGTCCGGATAGGGAGCCAGTTCGTCAGCGGAGGCAGGTAGACGAAGAGGAGGTCGGGGCGGAACCCTCTCGTCAGGAGCGGCCCGAGAAGGCCGGCGGACAGGGCGAACGACGCATAGTGCCATCCGCGCCGCAGCGGCGAGAGGCTGTGGTCCGCGTAGAGGGGCAGGCGGAGGACTCGAACTCCGCGGAGCTGCTCCCACTGCCGCCAGCGCAACCGGTAACCGTCGTAGATCCTGCCGAACGGGTGGTTCGGAAAGCCGGTCACCACCGTCACTTCGTGACCACCGGCCACCAGGTGCTCCGCCACCGCGGAGAGAGTCATCGGCGCCGAACGCTGCTCGGGCCAGTAGAACTGCGAAAGCAGCAGGAGACGCATGGGTGGAGCACCGTCGAAGGATCCGGAAGGGTACCAGAGGGCTCAGCCGCGGCGCCTCGACACATCCTCCAGACCACCGTCGTGCTTGGACCCCTCCTCGTCGTCGAGCTTCTTCGTGTCCTTCCTCTGATCGAGAGAGGACGGCTCGTCGTAGCGCTTCCTCGCGGCGAGGCAGACGGCCCTACGTCTCGAGGCGGGTGTGATCGCGCTCGGATCTCGCCTTGATCTGTTCAGCCCTCCGGGCGCCGTGGATCAGCATCTCACGCAAGAAGCGATTGCCTCGCTTCGCGGTCGGACCGAGGACCCTCTGCTGGCCGCAACCGGCTCGCCTGCTGGCGCCATCGCCCCACCCGGCCACCGTCGGCTATCCTCGAACCATCCCGAAAATCTAGTCCGGCTTCCGCGGCCGGAGGAGGGTACCGACGATGGTCGCCATGATCGATCTCGCAATGCCCGTGCTCGTCTCCACGCTCCTGGTCTTCTTCGCCAGCTTCGTGCTGCACGCGGTGCTCAACTGGCACTGGCGCGACCAGGATCCGCTGCCCGACGAGGAAGCGGTCACCGGTCCGATCCGCACTGCCGGCGTGCCGCCGGGCAACTACCGCTTCCCCTTCGCGCCCAGCGAGAAGGAGATGCGCTCGCCGGAGATGCAGAAGAAGTTCGAGGCCGGGCCGGTGGGCTTCCTCACCCTGTATCCCAGCGGCGTGCCGAAGATGGGCAAGAGCCTCACCCAGTGGTTCTTCTACATCGTCGTCGTCGGCGTCTTCGTCGCCTACCTGGCGAGCCGCAGCGTGGCGCCCGGCGCCGCCTACCTCGACGTCTTCCAGATCGTCGGCACGGTGGCCTTCCTCGCCTACGCCGGCTCCGAGCCGATCGCGTCGATCTTCTACGCCCGCAAGTGGAGCGCGACGCTGAAGAACGTCGTCGACGGGCTGATCTACGGCCTGCTCACCGCCGGCAGCTTCGCCTGGCTGTGGCCGGCGGTCTGAGCCGGAGCCCGGGCGACGCGCCTCACGCCAGGCCGCGGCGCGCCACCCGCTCGACCGCGTCGGCGAAGCGGTCGACCTCCTCGAGCGTCGAGTAGACGCTGGGCGAGACCCGCACGCCCTCGAACTCGGGGTGCTGGATGGCGACGGTGAAGATGCGGTGCGCCTGCCACAGGTGGTCGGCCAGCGCTGCCGAGTCGACGCCGTCGATCTGGAGGGTGGCGATGCCGCACGCCAGGCCTGGCTCGAGGCTGGTGTGCAGGCGCACGGCCGGCAGCTCGCGCAATCGCTTCGCCCAGCGGTCGCGCAGGTAGACGAGGCGCGCCGCCTTGTTCTCCGGGCCGATGCCCTGGTGGAAGGTCAGCGCGTCGGCGATCGCCAGGTAGTGCGGGCAGGGGTGGGTGCCGATCTCCTCGAACTTGCGGATGTCGCCGTCCTGCACCTCCTTGGCGGCCATCAGCGGCCACAGGTCGGCGATGCGCTCGCGCCGCACGTAGAGCAGGCCGGTGCCGATCGGCGCGAAGAGCCACTTGTGCAGGCTGCTGGCGTAGAAGTCGCAGTCGAGGTCGTCGCGGGTGAAGGGGAAGTGGGCGAAGGTGTGGGCGCCGTCGACGATGGTCGGGATGCCGCGCTCGCGGGCCGCACGCACCACCTCGCGCACCGGCAGGATCTGGCCGGTGATGTTGATCATGTGGGAGATCAGCACCAGGCGGGTGCGCTCGGTCATGCGCTCGGTGTACAGGCGCACCACCTCCGCGGGATCCTCGGCCGGGATCGGGATCGGGAACTGCACCAGGCGCACGCCGTCGCGCCGCTCCCGCTGCTCGAAGGTGGTGACCATGCGGGGATAGTCCTGGGTGGTGCACAGCACCTCGTCACCGGCCGCGAGATCGAACCCCAGCTGGCAGATCTGCAGGCTCTCCGAGGCGTTACGGGTGAAGGCGATTTCCTCGGCGTCGCAGCCAAAGGCGCGCGCCACCCGCTGGCGCACCGCCTCCTTCTGCGGCTCGAGCACCCGCCACATGGTGTAGGCCGGCGCCTCGTTGGAGAACGCCAGGTTGCGCGCCAGCGCCTCCTGCACCACCCGCGGCGCCGGGCTCACCCCGCCGTTGTTGAAGTTGACGATCGAGCGGTCGATGGTGAAGGCCTGCTGCACCTCGAACCAGTACGACTCGTCGCGCGCCACCTCCTCCGCCGGACGCCCCTCCGGCGACCGCGGCAGCAACGCCGCCACGCGCGCCGGTCGGGAGGCGCCGGCGGCGCCGGCTCCCAGCAGCACGGCGAGGCTGGCGGGTGCGTGGATCGAGAGCAGGCTCCGGCGGCTCAGGCTCGGCATGGCTTCCCTCCTCAGCGCCAGTTCCGTCCGCACCGTCCCGGCCTCATTCGCCTCTTCGGAGGCTGGACCCCGGACTTTGCGGCGGGCGCTCTCGCCCTGAATGTATCCCGCGTGGCGCCGACGACGCCCGGCCACCGGTCCACGGCGGCGTCCCGGTGAGTCGAACCGCCCCCTTCGACGTCACCGGCGATCGACGACGGAGCGCCGCCGGTGCCCCTCTTCCCGGGACACCCCGGCCGGCGGGCGGACATCGCCGCCGGCGCCTCCGAGACCGACCTCCCGCGCTCGGCCCAGGAGGCCCCAGAGCACCTCATACAGTGTCTTGCACGAGGTGACACCACAAGATATAGTGCTCGATCCCCACCCGACGACTGCGCACCGGGAGCCGACCATGATCCGCGACACCGACGCCACGCACACCGATCAGGCAGACCGCGAGCTCGACGCCGACGCCGCCGGGCGCCAGCCGAGCGGCGTCGACGCGCCCGGCTCCGCGGCCACGAGCTCCGCCGCCCTCCACTGGGGCCGTCACTTCTCCACCCCCGGCCGCCACCCCTTCGACCAGGTCGAGTGGAGCCTGCGCGACGCGGTGATCCACGACCCCGAGGGCAACGTGGTGTTCGAGCAGCGCGGGGTCGAGTTCCCCACCGCCTGGTCGCAGACCGCGGTGAACATCGTCGCCAGCAAGTACTTCTACGGCCAGCTCGGCAGCGACGAGCGAGAGCACAGCCTGCGCCAGGTCATCGACCGCGTCGTCACCACGATCGGCGCCTGGGGCGCCGAGGGCGGCACCTTCGCCCACCCCGCCGACCGCGAGGCGTTCGAGCACGAGCTCTGCTTCCTGCTGCTGCACCAGATGGCGGCGTTCAACTCGCCTGTGTGGTTCAACCTCGGGGTGCGCGCACAGCCGCAGTGCTCGGCCTGCTTCATCAACTCGGTGGTCGACAGCATGGACTCGATCATGGGCCTGGCACGCACCGAGGCGATGCTGTTCAAGAACGGCTCCGGCACCGGCACCAACCTGTCGACGCTGCGCGGCAGTCGCGAGCCGCTTTCGGGCGGCGGCACGTCGTCAGGCCCGATCTCCTTCATGCGCGGCTACGACGCCTTCGCCGGTGTGGTGAAGAGCGGCGGCCGCACCCGGCGTGCCGCCAAGATGGTCATCCTCGACATGGACCACCCCGACATCGAGGAGTTCATCCGCTGCAAGGAGCTCGAGGAGCGCAAGGCCTGGGCGTTGATCGAGGCCGGCTACGACGGCGGCTTCAACGTCGACGGCGGCGCCTACGACTCGGTCTTCTTCCAGAATGCCAACCACTCGGTGCGCGCCACCGACGAGTTCATGCGCGCGGTGGAGCAGGACGGCGAATGGTCGACCCGGGCGCGTCTCGACGGATCGGTCGCCTCGACCCACCGGGCGCGCGACCTGATGGACGCCATCGCCGCCTCGACCTGGGTCTGCGGCGACCCGGGCATGCAGTTCGACACCACGATCAACGCCTGGCACACCTGCGCCGAAACGGCGCCGATCCACGCCAGCAACCCGTGCTCCGAGTTCATGTTCCTCGACGACACGGCGTGCAACCTGGCGTCGCTGAACCTGATGCGCTTCCGCGACGCCGAGGGCGACTTCGACGTCGCCTCGTTCACCAGGGCCTGCGAGATCGTGATCACGGCGCAGGAGATCCTCGTCGACCACGCCGGCTACCCGACGCCGACGATCGCCGAGAACTCGCACCGCTTCCGACCTCTCGGCCTCGGCTACGCCAACCTCGGCGCGCTGCTGATGGCGAACGGCCTGCCCTACGACTCCGACGAGGGGCGCGCCTTCGCCGGCGCGATCACCGCGCTGCTCTCGGGCGCCGCCTACGCCCAGTCGGCGCGCCTCGCCGAGGTGCACGGAGCGTTCGAGGGTTTCGCCGAGAACCGCGAGCCGACGACGCGGGTGATGCGCCAGCACCGCGCCGCGCTCGACGCCCTGCGCGAGAGCGCCAGCTTTGACGACGACGCCCTCGAGAGCTCGTTCGAGAGCATCGCCGCGGCGGCGCAGCGGGCCTGGGACGACACGGTCGACTCCTCGGCGCGCGGCGCCGGGCTGCGCAACGCCCAGATCTCGGTGCTGGCGCCGACCGGCACGATCGGCTTCATGATGGACTGCGACACCACCGGGGTGGAGCCCGACATCGGCCTGGTGAAGTACAAGAAGCTGGTCGGCGGCGGCCTGATGAAGATCGTCAACCAGACGGTCGCTCCCGCCCTCGCCCGCCTCGCCTACCCGCCCCAGCAGGTGAGCGAGATCCTCGACTACATCGAGGCCCACGACACCATCGAGGGGGCGCCGCACCTCGCCGAGGAGCACCTACCGGTGTTCGACTGCGCCTTCAAGCCGGCCAGCGGCGAGCGCTCGATCGGCTACCGCGGCCACCTGCGGATGATGGCGGCGGTGCAGCCGTTCGTCTCCGGCGCGATCAGCAAGACGATCAACATGCCCGAGCACTCCACGGTCGAGGAGATCCGCGACGCCTACGTCGAGGCCTGGCGCCTCGGCCTCAAGGCGGTGGCGATCTACCGCGACGGCTGCAAGCGCAGCCAGCCGCTGAGCCTCGACCGTCGGAAGAACCGCGCCGACAGCACCGAGACGGAGACCGACTCCGCCACCGCCACCGTCGTCGCCGACCCCAGCCCCCCGACCCACCGCCGCAAGCTGCCCGACGAGCGCCAGGCGATCACCCACAAGTTCTCGGTCGGCGGTCACGAGGGCTTCGTCACCGTCGGGCTGTTCGAAGACGGCCAGCCGGGCGAGATCTTCCTGGTCATGGCCAAGGAGGGCTCCACCGTCTCGGGCCTCACCGACGCCTTCGCCACCGCCTTCTCGATCGCTCTGCAGTCCGGCGTGCCGCTGCGCACCCTGATCGAGAAGTTCTCCCACGTGCGCTTCGAGCCCTCTGGCTTCACCTCCAACCGGCGCATCCCGATGGCGAAGTCGACGATCGACTACATCGCTCGCTGGCTGGGCTCGAAGTTCCTCTCCGCCGAGGACCAGGCGGCACTCGGCATCCGGCCCGAGCCCGAGAGCCAGAGCTCTTCGGCCGACAGCGCCCCGCAGGCGGCACCACGCTTCGCCGCCGGCCCCGACGTCGAGCTGCCCTTCGCCAACGACCAGGACGCCCCCGGCTGCCAGGTCTGCGGCTCGATCATGGTGCGCAACGGCTCCTGCTACAGCTGCCGCAACTGCGGCACCACCAGCGGCTGCAGCTGACCTCGCGGCGACGGGACGGGACCTCTCACCCGGCGGCCCCGGGCGCGGCAGGGCCTCAGTCGCCGAGCGCGCGCAGCGAGCTCATCGGGTCGGTGGCGGCCGCGACGCGCGCCGGCAGCAGCGACGCCAGAGCGGCACAGGCGGCGAGCACCAGCGCCACCGCGCCGTAGCTCAGCGGGTCGAGGGGAGAGAGGCCGTAGAGGAAGCCGCCCAGGAAGCGCGAGCCGAGCGCCGCCAGCGGTAGCGCGCAGGCGATGCCGAGGGCCGCCAGTACGACGCCCTGGCGCACCACCATCCAGAGCAGCTCGACGGGACGCGCACCGAGGCTGAGGCGCAGGCCGAGCTCGGCGCGGCGCTGATGCACCCACTGCGCCAGCACGCCGTAGAGCCCGATCGCCGCCAGCAGCAGCCCCATCGCGCCGAGAGCTCCGGCAGCGGAGCTGCCGACGCGTTGCGGCAGCAGCGACGCCGCGAGGAGCTTCTCGAGCGGCGTCGGGGGACTCACCGGGAGGCTCGGCGCCATCTCGCGCAGCACCTCGCGCAGTGCCCCGGCCACGGCGTCGGGGCCGCCCGATCCTGGTGCACCCTCGGCCCGGGCCAGCAGGGTCATCCGCGTACGCTGCGCCTGCGCCAGCGGAAGGTAGAGCATCGGCTGCGGCGTCTCGTCGAGACGTCGCACGCGGACGTCGCCGACGACACCGACGATCTCGTGGCGGCGGCCGTCGATCTCGAGCGTGGCGCCGAGGGCGGACGCCGGATCGGATCCGGCTTCGCCGACCGGGCCTCTTGCCAGTGCCGGGTAGCGCTCGAGGAACGCCCGCGAGACGACCGCCACCGGAGCCGCATCGGCCCGGTCGCGGGGCGCCAGCACCCGCCCCGCGAGCAGCGGGATGCGCAGGGTGCGGAAGTACTCGGGCGAGACCACAGCATGCTCCACCGCGTCGCCGCGCCCGTCCTGGACCTCGGTCTCGCCGGGCACCACCACGTCGACCGGGTTGGCGAAGAAGCGCGCTCCCAGCGTCAGCGGCACCCGCGAGACGAAGGCGGCGCCATCGACGCCGGGAACCTGCCGCGCTCGCCGCAGCAGCTCATCGAGGAAGAGGCCGGCACGCAGGCGCCGGCTCGCCTCCTCCAGCTCCTCCAGCTCCTCCGCCACGCCACTCTCCGCGCCTGCGCCGCCGACTTCGCCTTCCGCCGGGCCACCGTCGGCCATCCCGGCAGAGGCCACCTCGGTGCCGGTGACCAGGGCCCGCGCCGCGTCGACCTCCATCGCCACCACCCCGTCGACCTCGATGCCGGGGTCGAGCGCGGCTGCCGCACCCAGCGCGCGCAGGAAGAGCGCGGCGCCCACCAGGATCGCGAACGACAGGCCGACCTGCACCACCACCAGGGTCCGCCGGGCGCGCTGCCCGGAGCCCCCGCCGAGCGCCGCCGCCCGGCTCGAGAAACCTCCGTCGGCGAAACGCCGGCCGGCGCGCAGGCCGGGCAGCAGTCCCGAGACGAACACCACCAGCACGGTGAGCAGCACCGCTGCCGCCACCGTGCGACCGTCGAGGCCGACGTCGAGGTGCACCCGACCGTCGAGGCTGGAGAAGAGCTCGCCGACGCGAACCGTCGCCCACCAGGCCACCGACAGGCCGACCGCCAGTGCCGCGAGCGCTCCGAGCGATGCCTCGACGCAGAGCTGGCGGGCGATCCGGGTGCGCGGTGCCCCGAGCGCCGCGCGCACCCGCAGCTCACCGCGACGCGCCGCCAGTCGCGCCAGGGTGAGGTTGACGGCGTTGACGCTGCCACCCAGCAGCAGCAGGAAGGCGATGCCGAGCAGACCGAGGCCGAACACGAGCAGGCCGCCGCGCAGATCGGCGTCGAGCCCGCTGGAGCGCTCCAGCGCGTACTCCACCTGTTGCGCTCCCGGCGGCCGGCGCTCGGCGATCCGGCTGGCGGCGACCTGCACCCCAGCGGCCATCGACTCGAGCTCGGCGCCCGGAGCCAGGGTACCCACCAGCTCCACCCAGCGGCGCTCGGGATCGGCGCGCTCGGAGGGCCCCGGCAGATCGAGCAGCTCGGCAGCGCCGAAGGGCACGAAGACGTCGAACGGGAAGCCCTTGAAGTGACCCCGGAAACCGCCCGCGACCACTCCCACGACCTGCAGCGGGCGCCCGTTGATCCAGATCCGCTCGCCGCCCGGCGCCGCCGCCGCGCCGAAGCGCTCGCGCCAGAAGCGCTCGCTGACCACCGCCACCTCGGCGGCCAGCTCCTCTTCCTCGGGCTGGAAACCTCGGCCCCTCGCCACCTCGACGCCCAGCGCGCCGAAGTAGTCGCTGCTCACCGCCTTGACCGGAACCAGCTCGGTGTCGGCGTCGGCGCTGAGCCCGAGCGCCGCGGTGGTGCCGTGGAAGCCGGCGAGCGTGCGCCAGCCCTCGAGCTCGGCGAGCTCGCGGTACTCGGGGTACGAAGCGAACTCGGGGGAGTCGGTGCGCGCGTCGCGCACCACCAGGTTCACCCGCTCGAGTCGCGCATCGACGCCCGGGAGCGGCTGCAGGAAGAGCGAGCTCAAGGTCGCCAGCACGGAGAGCGTCGCCGCCATGCCGAGGCCCAGCGACAGGGTGGCGAGCAGGTACGGCAGAGGGCGTCGGCGCAGCGAGCGCAGGCTGTAGCGCAGATCGAGCCGCAGCCCATCGAGCCGCAGGCCGTCGGGCAGGGTGCCGGGCCGCTCGTCGAGGCGGCTCTTCGACGGAGGTCGTCGCGGTCGACTCATCGGTTCACTCCCGTCCAGCGATGTGGGGATCGTTTGCGAGAGATACGGAGGCGGCATCGCGAGGGTTCTCGCGGCGGCACCCGTCGCGGCTCGATCTGCCGCCGGCGCGCGGGCCGGTGCCGAGGCCGAGTGGTGTTCTCAGCCTCTCTCCTGCGCTCCCAGGCCGGGCCGGGGCCCCGTCGAGCTGGGGCGGCCCCGCTTGGCCGGGTGACTTCGCGGTCCCGGCCGCCGGTCGGCTACAGTGCGACGGCATCGCGGCATTCGGCGCGCGATCTGCTCGCGCACGGACTCGCACGAACCTCAGGCTCTGCAGATGATCGACGTCACCCTCTGGGACCCCGCCGAGGCCCGCCTGCTGCGCGGCGGTCCCGAGCTCGTGCAGCGCTGGCGCGATTCACGCGACGCGCTGATCTGGGTCGCCACCACCGACGAGGATCCGGCCACCGAGTCGAAGCTGCTGCGCGAGACCTTCGGCCTGCACCGCCACGCCGTCGCCGATGCACAGCGCGATCGTCACCCGCCCAAGATCGAGGCCTTCGAGGGCAACAGCTTCCTGCTCCTCAAGGCGCTCGACGCCCGCTCGCAGACGATCGACTTCAAGACCATCCAGCTGGCCCTGTTCGTCGGCGAGCGCTTCCTGGTCACCCGCAGCTCCGGGCCGTCACCGAGCGTCGCCAAGACCCTCGGCGAGCTGCACGACGGCCAGTTGCCGCCCGACACCTCGCGCGCCGAGCTGGCGCTGCGCGTCTGCCGCACCGTCTGCGACCGCTTCCTGCCCGCCCTGCTGGCGGTGGAGAACCGGCTCGAGCAGATGGAAGCCGAGATGCTCGACAGTCCCACCGACGCGCTGCTCGCCGAGCTGGTGCGGCAGAAGGGCGACCTGCGCCGCATGCTGCGCATCCTGCAGTACCACGCGCAGATCTTCGCCGAGGCCAAGGGCTCCACGCCTCCCGAGCTCGCCGGCCACAAACACGAGCTGATCGACGTGCTCGACCAGCTCGACCGTCACCTCAGCCTGGCGCGGCTCTACTACGACGTCACCGACGATCTGGTCAACGGCTACCTGTCGCTGTCGGCGCACCGCCTGAACCAGATCATGCAGACGCTGACCATCGTCACGGTGATCTTCGTGCCGATCACCTTCATGGCCGGCATCTACGGCATGAACTTCGAGTACATCCCCGAGCTCGGCTTCCGCTACGGCTACTTCTTCCTGCTCGGCGCCATGGTGCTCGTGGTCGCCGGTCTGCTGGTGCTGCTGCACCGTCGCGGCTGGCTGCGGCCGGCGGGGAGGGCGCCCGCCAGCGCCCGCACCGACCACAGGCAGTAGGATCGCGGTGACCGAGGTGCCGGACGGCCGGCACACGGAGACCTTCGACCGGAGACCCGCAGCTTCATGCCCCGACGAGACCTCCTCCGCCAGCTCAGCAGCCTGCAGCAGCAGCTCGCCGAGATCGACGACGCCCAGCCCGAGGTGCGGCGCAAGCTGCGGGCCCTGCAGCAGGAGATCCACCGCATCGAGAGCCGCCAGGCGGCGCTGGTCGAGGCGGGGGACGTCGAAGGCCCGGCGCCGCCGACCGACGACGACGAGGACGAGAGGCTGCTCGACCGGCTCGAGGAGTACGCCGCCGAGTTCGAGGCGGAGCATCCGACTCTCGCCGCCACCGCACGCGACCTGGTGCGGCGGCTGGCCTCGATCGGCATCTGAGACCTCTCGTGGGGAAGCCCGGCCTCGGCGCGAGCTACGGCGCGTCGAAGGCCTCGACGTCGCGCAGCACGAAGACCTCGCCCGCCGTCGCGGTGTAGCTGCGCGCGTCGCCAGTCGCCTGGTCGACGATCCGCAGCTCGAAGGCGAGATCGGTCAGGGCGCTGGCGTAGATCCAGAAGTGGCCGTTGATCGCGCTGCCGTCGAGCACCTTGACCTCGAGCTCCTTGTTCTCCTCCTGGAAGAACCAGAAGGAGCCGCTGAGATCGCTGCCCGGCGCCGCGTTGGCGGCGGAGACGGCGCCACCCGGAGCGACCCAGTCGACCGACACCCGGAACCTGCCGTCCTGCAGCAACAGGTCGGTCGGCTCGCCTAGCGGCACCTGCACCGCGAAGGCTCCGAGCGCCTCGGAGCCGCAGGGCGGCGGATCGACGATCACCGGGCGCCAGGTCGAGGCGACGACGGTCGCTTCGCCCGGTCCGGAAACCGCCACCGCCGGCTGCTGGTAGGAGAACCCCACCGATCCGGCGTCGCGCTCGCCGTCGGCGATCAGGAAGGGCAGGCCGAGCGCACCGGAGGCCCGCAGCCGCCGCCCCCAGACGTTGAGGTCCGAGAATCCGAAGCCACCGACGTACTGCTCCCAGACGACGATGGCGTTGCCGCCTGCATCGACGGCGAAGTCGAGATGGTCGATCGAGCGGTTGCCACCGGCGACCTCGATCGGACCGCTGATCGGGTCACCCTCGGCGCTGAAGACGCGCACCCGCAGGCCGTCGCCGGGTGAAGACCAGGCGAACCAGACGCGGCCGAGACCGTCGACCGCCAGCGCGGTGTCGGTGATGGTCCCGAACTCGATCGAACCGGCGAGCCCTCCGAGACTGGTGCCGTCGAGCGAGCGACGGTGCAGCGTCACGCTGGCCGACGGCGGCGAGGTCGGCAGGTGGGTCACCCAGGCGTGCCAGAAGACGCCAGCGTGCTCGACCAGCGAGACCCGGTCGCCGCCGTCGCCGAAGTCGATCACCTCGAGCACGCCGTCCTCGTCGAAGCGCACCGCATCGAGCGAGACGCGCTGGTAGGCGAGGAAGCTCTCGCCATCCTCGCCCAGGGTGAGCCCCAGGTCGACGACCTCGAGGCCGTCGAACGGCTGGAGGAAGAAGCCCGCGTGCAGAGAACCGTCCGCGTCGACCACGACGGCGCGGATGGCGTCCTGCTGGGGTACAGCCCACGCCACCGCCGCGCTGCCGTCGGCGCGCACCGCCACGGCGGGCTCGTAGACCGGCAGGCCGCTGCTCAGCAGGCGCCGCTCCTGACCGGCGGCCAGGTCACGATCCAGCAGCCGGCGCTCGATCGCGGTCTGGTTCTGCCACGCGACCAGCGAGCCGCCGTCGGGATGCGACGCGACGTCCGGCGCCCAGGGGAAGCAGTCGTCGACGTTGGAGACCACCGCTGCGCCGTCGGGGAAGTCCGTGGCCGTGGCGACCGCCGCGCCAGCGAGCGTCAGCAGCGTGAGAGCGAGGGCGACGCCGGGGGCGACCCGGAGCGATCGCGTCGGCCTCGGCGGCCTCGAGGGCGATCGGAGGCTGGACGGCGCTGCGCTGCGCGAACCGTGGGGCATGGGGCTCACTCCTCGTCTGCTTCGGAGTCGTCTGGCTCCGGAGTCGTCGTGCGGCTGAGGTCCGAGCGCTCTCTCCGGCACCCCACCGCGCAGGAGGCTGGGCGGCAGCGGCAGAGGCGCCTGTTCTCAGAAGGAAAATGCTGCTACAGCATAGCCATCCGAGATCGACGCCGCAAGTCCGATCTTCAACTCTTCCGAGTCCCGAGAGGCCCCAGCCGAAGGACGACGACGCGCGACCGCGCCGAGTCCGCTGCGCACCGCCACTTCGAAGCGCACAGCGGTGCAGCCGCGGCAGCGCTCAGCCTCCGAAGACGTGCCCGCTCAGGCGCTCGGCCAGGCGCTGGCGCACGGCCGCGTCGGCCTCAGGCAGCCCTTCGTCGAGCCTCCGCCGCAGCGTCTCGGCGTCCTCGTCGAGCTCCAACCGGTCGCCGTCGCCGTCGATGTCGGCCCCGCGGAGCAGCTCTGAGGCCACCTGCTCGAGCCGCGAGCGATCGTAGGAGGCGCCCAGCTCGGACTGCAGGACCGCGACGATCTCGTCGGCCATGGCGCGCCGCAGCTCCCTGCCGAGCCGCCCCATCTCCTCGCCCAAGGGCCCCATCTCGCGCGCGATCTCGCCGAGCCGCTGGTAGGCGGGCCGGGCCGCCGCATGCCGTCGTGCCATCTCCTGCAGCCGCGGTCTCATCTCCTCCTGCACCGCCTCCAGGCGCTCGAGCACCGGCTCCATCTCGGCGTGGATCGACTCCATTCGTTCCCTGGGGAGGGTCAGCTCGGCGCTCCTCGCCGCCAGAGCCTCGAACTGCGGCCTCGCCGCTTCCACGCGGCGTTGGATCTCCTCGTGGATCGGCCGCATCCGCTCCTGCACCTCGCGCATCGCCTCGAGCGTCGACGGATCGGGCTCGAAGCGCGGCATGTCGCGGAAGACCTCGCGGAGCTCGTGGCCCAGCTCGCGCTGCTGCTGGCGGATCGGCTCCATGCGCTCGCGCACTTGGCGCATCTCCTCTCGCAGGGCCGGCTCACGTGCCTCGTCGCCGCGCTCCCGAGCCTCGTCGAGCTCGTCCTCCAGGGCGTCGAGCTCGTCCTCGAGCGGCTCCAGCTGGTCCTCGAGCGCCTCCATCCGCTCCTCGAAAGGCTCGGCGCGGCGCTCCAGCTCCTCACGCTGCTGCTCGAGCGGCTCCAGCGAGTCGGCGAGAGCCTCCATTTCGTCCTCGAGCGGCTCGAGCGATTGCTCGAGCAGCTCCATCTCCGCCTCGAACGCCTCCATCGCACGCTCCTGCTCGGGCGAGGTCTCCAGCGCGTCGTACTCGCGCTCGACCTCCTCCATGCGCTCCTCGAAGGGACGCAGCTCGTCCTCGAGCGCCTCGATGCGGCTCTCGTACTCCTCCATCGCTGCCTCGAGCTCGACGTCGCCTTCGCCCGCGAGGGTCTCGGCCTCCTCCTCGGCCGCCTCGAGCCGCGCCTCGACGCCCTCCATGCGCTCCTCCACCGCGCGCATGTCGCGCAGCACCTCGGAGACCGGGCGCGACGGCTCGCCGCTGGCGGCGCGGCTGCCGGGCTGAGCACCAGCCGGTGCGAGCAGAGCGGCCGCCAGAGCGGCGACCGTCATGCCGAGCAGCCACGGCGCCGAGCGCCGCGCCTCTTCGCGACTTCCGGTGGCGCCGCGGCGCGACAGGCGGATCATGCGGGGATCGAGCAGGTCCATGAGACGGGTCTCCAGGTCGTTGGGTCGAGCGAACGGAACGGCTGGCACGGCACGCAGGCGCTCGCTGCCGTGCGCCAGATCGAGCAGGTGGCGGGCGTAGGACGACGGTCTGGTGCCGCCGGCGAGCACCGCCTGGTCGCAGGCCCGCTCCTGGTCCAGCACCAGCCGTCTGCGCACCCACCAGAAGCCGGGATGGAACCAGTAGAGGACGCAGGCGAGGTGCGCCACCAGGCGCCAGAGCAGGTCGTGCCGCCGCACGTGCTGCAGCTCGTGCGTCAGCACCACTTCGAGGCGTTCCGCCGACCACTCGCGCGCCGAGACCGGCAGCAGCACCTGGGGGCGCAGCACCCCGAGCACCGCCGGCCCTTCGAGCCGGGGCGACCAGCCGGCACGCACCCGACCCAGCCCTGCGCTTGCGGCGATTCGATCGAAGGCGCCCGCCGCCTCGCCGTCGAGAGGATGTGCGGACCGCCGCAGCCTCTCGGCCAGGCCGAGGCCCCAGAGCAGCCGCGCCAGCAGCGCTGCCGCGACCAGCATCCACGAAGCCAGGAGCACGTACGGCAGCAACGGCTGGCGCGACGAGGAGGCGATCGCGCGCGCCTGGGCGAAGCCCGAGGCCTCATCCCCGGCTGCGGGCGCCGCGGGCTCGGCTGGCGCGCCGATCGTCCCGCTGCTGGCGTCCCGGGCGCCGACCGATCGCACCGCCGCGCTCTGCGCCCCGTTCTGCAGCGGCGTCTCGAGGTGCGCCGCCTGGACTTCCAGCGTCGACGCAGGCGTCGAGGCGGGCGTCGACGCGACCGTCTCGGCAGGCGGCGCGAGCCACGACAGACCCGGCGGCATCGGCACCTCGAGACGAGGCACCGACACCAGCGCCAGCGGCAGGGCGACCGCTGCCGCCGCGACCAACGACAGGATCGACGATCGCAGCCCCGCCCAGAGGCTCCGGCGCCGCAGCAGCCACACGAGGGCCGCCGCGCAGCCGAGCAACAGGCTCACCCGCAGGATCGCTTCGACCGCCAGACTCCCGAGACCTGTCCAGATCATCGTCCCTCCTCCTCGGCGCACTCGATGCGCTCGATCAGCCGCCGGCGCTGCTCGCCGTCGAGCTGATCGGCCTCGAGATCGATCAGCGCCGCCATCGCGTCACTCGGTCGGCCGGCGAAGAAGGTCTCGACCAGATGGCGCAGCGCCGAGCGGCTGGCGGCGCGTCGCGGCACCGTGGGCCGGTAGACGTAACGCGGCCCCTCCTGGGAGTGCTCGACGTGGCCCTTCTCCTCGAGGATGCGCAGCAGGGCGCGCACCGCCGAGTAGGAGGGTGCGTCGGGCAGCTCCTCCCTGACCTGCGCCGCCGTGGCCTTGCCGAGCCGGTAGAGCAGGTCGAGGATCTGGCGCTCGCGGCGGCTCAGCTCACCCGGCTCGGGCGCCTGGTCGGGTGGCTGGTCCGCTGTTCCCGGGACGCCCCGCGCCTTCTCGGCCTTCTCGGGTTCCCGGGTCTGGTCTCGTCTCGCTGGAGTCATCGCTGGTTGGCCTCGCTGCCGTTCGGGTTCGGAAGGCTCGGCGGCACGGTGGTGTCCGGGTCGGCCCCGGCCATCACTGCCTCGGGAGTCCTCTACGCAGCCCTCCGGGGAAAGATGCAACTTTTTTAGCATGATGCGAAAAAAACTGCACCTGGGGCCCGTATCAGGGGAGCCCCGGCCGAAGTGAGGGGCGAGTCCGCAGCAGCGCCTCGAGACTGGTGAGCCTCGCAGCGACTCCCATCTACGCGTCATCCCGGGCTTGACCCGGGATCCACGCTTTGCGGTTGGCGGCTACTGCCCAGAGTGCGACGAGCCCACTGCGCAGGCCCTTACGGCGTCGCGGTGCCGACCGGATCGAGCACCACCACGGCCGGCAGCTGCGCCGCCGCCAGCTGCCGGTTGAGGGCCTCGAGCCTGGCGCCGAGCAGCTCCGCGGCGCGCTCCAGCTTCGGCGCCAGCTCGAGCTCCAGATCGTCGAAGCGCTCGCGGCTGCCCGGGGTCGGGCGACCGAGGCTCGAGACCACGTGACTGTAGAGGTAGGCGTACTGGTCGTCGATCTGCGGCGGGAAGTTGATCGGATCCTGGCCCGCTTCGTTCCTGGTCTGGATCAGCGACGACTCCACCTCGTCGATGTCGGCGACGAGCTGCTCGCCGAGATCGACGATCGTCGACGCGGTCTCGCCATCGACACGGCTGCGGCCGAGCCGCTCGAGGGTGCGCCGGGTGTCCTCGCGCACCTCGCGCAGCTGACGCACGCGGTCGTGGATCGCCGTCAGGCGGTCGCGCACCTCCACCACCAGGTCGCGCTGCGCCTCGAAATCCTCCTGGGTCACATCGTCCAGCCGCGGGTCCTTCACCACCTCGAAGGAGCGCTCCTCGGTCTGGTCACCGACCTGCAACCGCACCCGGTAGGTCCCCGGCACCACGAAGGCACCGCCGGTGTAGGCGAGCGACATCACCGCACCGTCGACGAGCCGTGGCGGCGCCATCAGCAGGTCCCAGACGAAGCGGTTCATGCCTTCGGTGACCTCGAGCTCGTGCCAGAGCGGATCGCGCTCCTGCGCCGCGTCGAGCTCGGTGGCGAAGCGACGCACCGGCGCGCCGGAGGCGTCGAGGACGTCGAGGCGCACCGGCGCCACGTCGTCGCCGTCCCCTGCCCCGTCGTCGGCCGCAGGCAGCGCGTCCTCGCCGAGCCAGAACCAGACGACGGCGCCGCGAGGCCCCGGCTCGAGGCCGCCTCCCCCGCCGCCGCGCTGCTCGTTGCGCACCGCGTCGGTCGGTTCGAAGAGGTGCAGCGGACGCGCCATCAGCTCGTCGAGCTGCTGCTCGTTCGCGGTCCCCGGCAGATCCCGCAGCAGCTCGAGGTCGTCGAGGATCCAGAACGAGCGACCCTGGGTGGCGACCACCAGGTCGCCGCGGTGGATCACCAGATCGGTGATCGGAGTGCGCGGCAGATCGAGCTGCAGCGGCTGCCACTGCCCACCGCCGTCGAGCGAGACGAAGATCCCGAACTCGGTGCCGGCGAAGAGCAGACCCTGGCGCTGCGGGTCCTCGCGCACCACCCGCACCGGATAGCCCTCCGGGATGCCGTCGGTGATCGAGCGCCAGGTCGCGCCGTGGTCCGTGGTGGCGAAGACGTAGGGACGGAAGTCGTCCATCCGGTAGCGGTAGGCGGCGACGATCGCCGCGCCGTCCTGGTGGTGCGACACGTCGATCGAGTTCACCGTCGCGTCGAGCGGCATCTGCGGCGGCGTCACGTCCTCCCAGGTGGCGCCGCGGTCGCGCGACAGGTGCACCAGACCGTCGTCAGCACCGGCCCAGAGGATCTGCGGGTCGCGCGGCGACTCGGCGAGCGCGAAGACGGTGTTGTAGACCTCGACGCCGGTGTGGTCGTACTGCACGGTACCGCCCGGCAGCCCCTGCTTCTCCGCATCGTCGCGGGTCAGGTCGGGCGAGATCGTCTCCCAGGTGCGGCCGCCGTCGCGGGTGCGGTGCACGTAGTTCGAGGCGTGGTAGACGAGCTGGTGGTCGTGCTGCGAGATGAGGATCGGCGCGTTCCACTGGAAGCGGTACTTGAGGTCGCGCGGCGCCGTGCCGTCCTGCATCTGGGGGTAGAGCAGCACGTTGCGGGAGTAGCCGGTGTCGTGGTCGTAGCGGTCGATGCGGCCGAGGTAGTTGCCCGAGTAGACGACGTCGGGGTCGTCGGGCTGTACCGCGATGTGGCCGCTCTCCGCACCGCCGACGGCGTACCAGTGCTGCTGCGGGGTCAGGCCCGGCATCGCGTCGGAAGGCACCGAGATCGTCGTGTTGTCCTGCTGCGCGCCGTAGACCCGATACGGATAGCGGTGGTCGACGGTGACGCGGTAGAACTCCGCCGTCGGCTGGTTGTTCTGCTCCGACCAGCTGCGACCGCCGTCGACCGAGACGTTGGCGCCCCCGTCATTGCCCTGCACCATCAGGTGCGGCCGCTCGGGGTTGATCCACAGGTCGTGGTTGTCGCCGTGCGGCGTGTCGACCTGCTCGAAGGTGGCGCCGCCGTCGATCGAGCGCAGCATGCGCACGTTGTTCACCCACACCGTGTCGGCGTCGCCGGGGTCGGCGTGGATGTGGCTGTAGTACCAGCCGCGCTGCTGGGTGTTGCGGTCGCGCGAGGTACGCCGCCAGGTGTCGCCGCTGTCGTCGCTGCGGAAGACGCCGCCGCGGTCCTCGTCGGCGCTGAACAGGGCGTAGACCCGGTCCGGGTCGGCGGCCGACACCGACACGCCGATGCGTCCCACCACGCCCGTCGGCAGTCCGGCCTCGAGCTTCTCCCAGCTGTCGCCGCCGTCCTCGCTGCGGTAGAGACCGCTCTCCTCGCCGCCGTCGATCAGCGTCCACGGCTTGCGCTCGGCGACCCAGATGGCGGCGAACAGCTGGCGTGGGTTCGCCGGGTTCATCGACAGCTCGACGGCGCCGGCTCGCTCGGAGACGTACAGCACCTTCTCCCAGCTGTCGCCGCCGTCGCGCGAGCGGTAGACGCCGCGCTCCTCGCTCTGGCCGAAGATCTGCCCCAGCACCGCCACCCAGAGCAGATCGGGATCCTCGGGGTGCACCTGGATGCGCCCGATCAGCCCGGCACGCTCGAGACCGACGTGCTGCCAGCTGTCACCGCCGTCGCGCGAGCGGTAGACGCCGTCGCCGATCGAGACGTTGCCGCGTGGGCACGCCGAGCCGGTTCCGACGTACACCACGTTGCGGTCCGACGGCGCCACCGCCACCGCGCCCACCGAGCCGACCCCGAGATAACCGTCGGTGACGTTCTCCCAGCTGATACCGGCATTGGTGGTGCGCCACACGCCGCCGCCGGTGCTGCCCATGAAGAACGTGTACGGCGTCTCGACGTGGCCGGCGACCGCGGTCACCCGACCGCCGCGGGAGGGGCCGACGGGGCGGTACTCGAGCGATCCGAGCAGCCGATCGAGCGCCGTCGTCTCGTCGCCCTCGCCCTCCTCCACGTTCGAACCCGCTGCAGCAGCGGCGCTGGCGACGAGAGTGAGCAGCGGCACAGCGAGCAGGGAGGGAACCGCCACGATGCCCAAGCGGCGCAGCGAAGAGGCGAGCGGAGACGGCGGGACGGACGGCATGCGGAGCTCCTCAGGGACCTTGGAGAAGAAGACAGGCGATCACGGCGGATCGGGCCACGGGCGAAGACCCAGCGAGCGAACCGCCGACGGCGGACCGCCGCGCCGCCTCGGACGTGGCGGCACAGCCTACCGTTTCGCCCGTGTCGGGCCGTGACTCCGCCACCCACTCCGACCCCGCACCCCTGCAGAGGAGGTTGGAAAGGGGTTTCACGTGTCGTGACCATGTTCCGGTGTCTACCCGGACCGGCTCCTCGCCTCTCGTGCCGTAGCCACGCCCTTCCGCCCCCTCCCCCTTCAGGGGGAGGTTGGGAGGGGGTGTCTCGTGTAGCGACCATGTTCCGGTGTCTGCCCGGACCGGCTCCCCACCACTCGAACCGTAGCCACGACTCGCCATGCGTGGATCCTCCGTCGAGCGCGGGGATGCCGCGACGATGGGTAGTCGCCGCGACCTCCCAGGCGCTACGCCCTCCGACCCCTCCCCCTTCAGGGGGAGGCTGGGAGGGGGAGCTCCAGACATCCGGCTCGCTCCGACTCGATTCGAACCGGTCTCGCCTCGACCGCCGCCGGCCTGGTCAGTCGGCGCGCAGCGTCTCCACCGGATCGACCGCCGCGGCCCTACGCGCCGGGCCGAAGGCGGCCACCGAGGCGACCACGCCGAGCACCAGCAGCGCTCCCAGGGCGCTCGGCAGGTCGTAGACGTCGACCCCGAAGAGCTGCGAGCGCAGCGAGCGGCCGGCGACCAGGAGCAGGGCGATGCCGAGCAGGGCTCCGCCGGCGATCGGCACCGCGACCCAGCGCACCACGCGCAGCACGAGGCGGCGCAGGGTGGCGCCGAGGGCGAGACGCAGACCGAGCTCGGCACGACGCTGCGCCACCAGCGACGCCGTCAGCCCGTAGATGCCACCGGCCGCGAGCAGCAGCGCGATGCCGCCGAGCAGCGAGAAGAGCGTCACGTTGAGCTCGCCGACCCGGCGCGACAGCCGCAACCTGCGATCGAGCGTCTCGATGCCGAAGAGAGCCAGCCCGGGGTCGAAGCGTGCCACCTCGGCGCGCACCTGGCGCGCCATCGTCTCGGCGTCCAGGCCTCCCGCGATGACGAAGCTCATCGTGTTGCCGATCCACGACAGTGGGCCTGGCGGCACCTGCGCCAGCGGCACGATCGCCGCCGGGCTCGCCGCCTGGCGCAGCCCGCCGAGGCGCGCGTCCTCGACCACGCCGACGATCTCGAGCACCGCCACATCACCGTCCTCGGCCGGAGCGTAGGCCTGATTGCGGGGCAGCAGCGAACGCCCCACCACGTCGACGGTGCCCCACAGGCTCTCGGCGAAGGAACGGTTGACCACCGCGACCGCGGTCGACCCGGAGCGGTCCTCGGCGGCGATCCAGCGTCCCCGCAGCAGCCGCATCCCCGCCGCGACGTCGAAGCCGGGACTGGCGATCTGCAGCGCCGCCGCGACCGTGCGTTGCGGATCGTCGGCCGGGCTGTACTCGAGGCCCAGGCTCGAGCCGGCGAGCGGGATGCGGTTCGACAGGCCCACCGCCTCGACCCCGGGCAGTGCCCGCAGGTCGCGCAGCAGAGCCTCGAAGGCCTCGTTCACCGCCTCGGCGCTGCCGTAGCGCGCCTGCGGCAGCGAGAGCAGCGCCGACAGGCGGCCGCCGGTCTCGAAACCGCGCTCGACGCCGCTCTCGAGGATCGAGGAGCGGATCATCAGCCCGGCAGAGCCGAGCAGCGCCACGGTGACGCCGACCTGCAACGTCACCAGGCCGCGCCGGAACCAGCCGCCGTCGAAGAGAGGGCCGCGCACGACGCTGGGCACGCTGCTGCGCGCCGCGGCGCGCGCCGGCCACAGACCCGCGGCGAGCACGGAAAGCGCACCCGCGACGGCACACGACAGCACCACCGAGGGCTCGACGCGCGCCCCCTCGAGGGCGCCGCCCATGTCGGCGAGCAGGCCCCGCGCGAGCTGCATGCCGACCGTCGTCAGCACCACCGCCAGCGTCGCCGCAAGGAGCCCGATGGCCAGGCTCTCGCCGAGGAGCTGGGCGACGATGCGCCGCCGCGACGCGCCGAGCGTCATGCGCACCCGCAGCTCCTCGGTGCGCGCCAGACTGCGCGCCAACAGCAGATGCGCGACGTTGGAGCAGGCGATCAGCAGCACTGCACCGGCCGTCGCCAGCAGCAGCCACAGCCGCGCGCCGAGATCGCCGACCAGAGCCGAACGCAGAGTCACCATCGCCACCTGCGAGCGCTCGTCGACCGGGAGCTCCTGGTTGAGCCGCTCCTGGGCCGGGGCGAGGGCCGCCTCGGCTTCGTCGAGCGAGACACCGGGCGCCCTGCGACCGAGCACCAGCAGGTAGCCGGCCCGGGCGGTCAGCTGTTCGGGGCTCAGCGGCAGCGGCTCGAGCAGATCGAGATCCTCGAACACCGCTTCGAGCTCCGGACCGAGCACACCGACCACCTGGCGCTGCCTGCCGTCGACCAGGATCGTGCGCCCGACGATCTCCGCCGCGCCAGCGAAGGCGCGCTGCCAGAACGAGTGGGCTAGCAGCACGCTTTCGCGATCGGCCGGGTCGTCGGCCTCGAAGCGACGACCGCGCAGCGGCTGGAGGTCGAAGAGGTCGAAGAAGCCGCTTCCCGCCTGCACCGTCGCGACCCGCTCGGGCAGACCGTCGACCAGGGTGACGGCGCCGTCCGGCAGCACCGGCGCGACGACCTCGAGCAGCCCGGGTGCGTCACGCCAGGCGGCGAGCTCGATCGGCGCCACGATCGGCGAACGTTCGCCGGAAGACTCCGCTCCGCCCGCGGCCCACGGCACGGTGCCGATCTGCACCACCCGGTCGAAGCCGTCGAGCGGCACCGGACGCAGCAGCGCGTGCTGGATCAGCGTCGAGATGGCCGCCACGGCGGCCAGGCCGATCGCCAACATCACCACCGCCCCCACCGCGGAAGCCGGCGCGCGGCGCAGGCGGCGGACACCATGGGCGAGATCGCCGGCGAGCTGGCCGAAGAGTCGTACGGTCGGGAGGCGAGATCTCATCGCGGGCGAGCTCCTCGGGCAGGGAAGTGGCGGTCTCGGCTGGCGGGGGTACCACTCGGCACTTCGCCACGCCCCTGGCGACGGATTCCCGCTCCCGGTCCCACGTCTCCTGTGCGCCCGACGCGGGAGAGCTCGGAGCCGGGTGCCGGCTGATCCCGGTCTGAGCCCGGAACAGGCCCGAGCGGGTGTGAAGGGCCGCCCGAGACGGCCTCCTGCCCCACCACCCGGCCAGCACCTTCACGGAATCCCCACGAGCAGAGCGGCGAGCATCGGTTCGTCGATCGGGCCGCCGGTCGGCGGCACCGAGGAGGTGTCCTTGCGTTGCCGAGGCTCGCGGCGTGCCCGGACAGCGATCGACCCGTGCTCTCCGGAGAGGCTCGGAGCTGTGCCGAAACCACTGACAGGTCGTCACTTCCGGCGACGCCGGCCGTGCTACAGTGACGCCATCTCCTCGAACGACGTCCCTGGCGTCCACTGGCGCTTCCACCCGACCCGCGGCTGGGAGCCTCATGGCAAACCACTTCGCGGGGATCCCGTTTGCTCTCGTCCGTCCTGACTCCGCTCGTCGAGGGGCTCGAGCCTTGAGCATCTCGATCAGCTACACGGTCGCCCTCGGCACGGCCTTCCTCTGCGCCCTGCTGGCAACGCCCTGGGTGAGGGCGACGGCGATCCGACGCGGCTGGCTCGACAACGCCCACTCCTCGCGCAAGGTGCACGGCAGGCCGACGCCGCGGGTCGGCGGACTGGCGATCGCCGTCGCGTTCTACGTGCCCCTGATCGGCCTGCTGCTGACCCAGAACAGCTTCGCGCCGCTGCTGCGCCAGTCTGCAATGCAGACCTTCGGCCTCTTCCTCGGCGGCCTGATGGCGCTGGGCCTCGGCTTCTGGGACGACCTGCGCGGCTCGACGGCGTTCAGCAAGCTGGGCGGCCAGATCGCCATCGCCGGCGTGATGTGGGTGTGCGGCTACCAGGTGCACGCCATCCGCCTGCTCGACAGCGACCCGATCCCGCTCGGCTGGCTGGCGCTGCCCATCACCGTGCTCTGGTTCGTCGGCGTGATCAACGCGCTCAACCTCATCGACGGGCTCGACGGGCTCGCCGCCGGCATCGCCCTGTTCGCCATCCTGCCGCTGCTGGTGGTCGCGGTGCTCGCCGGCAAGGCGATGCTGATCCTCACCATGGTCACCCTGGTCGGCGCCCTGCTCGGCTTCCTGGTGTTCAACTTCCACCCCGCCTCGATCTTCATGGGCGACAGCGGCTCGCACCTCCTCGGCCTGGTGCTGGCCGCGGCGGCGATCGCCAGCAACCAGAAGAACCAGGCCGCGGTGGCGGTGCTGGTGCCTCTGCTGGCGCTCGGGGTGCCGATCCTCGACACGCTGCTGGTGGTGCTGCGACGGCGGGCGCGCGGGCTGCCGCTGATGAGCGCCGACCGTGGCCACCTGCACCACCGGCTGATGCACCTCGGCCTGTCGCACCGCGACGCGGTGCTCACCCTCTACCTGCTGGCCTCGGCGTTCACCGCGCTGGCGCTACTCGCCAACGTCGACGGCCGGCTGTCGACGACCCTGGCGTTGGTGCTGTCGGGAGTCGTCGTCTTCCTCGTCGTGCACCGCTCGCGCTACGCCCGCGAGGTGCTCGGGCCCCACATGCCGCAGACCCGGCGGCGCAACCGCGAGTTCCACCGCTCGCTCAAGGGCCTGTCGACCGAGATCCCGGCCCCGGGCAGCCTGCGCGCCATCCAGCACCAGCTGGGCCGCGCCGTGGCAGAGCTGCCGATCCGCCATCTCGAGCTCGAGCTGGCCGACGGCCTCGCCGCGGTGCGGCGCATCCCCCTCACCGCGCCGGTGAGCCCGAGCCGCCAACCGGGAGATCGCCTGGTGCGCTGGACGCGCGAGATCCGCGTGTCTGGCGAGACGATCGGCCAGCTCATCGCGGTGCTGGAGCCGAGCGTGGACCCCGGAGACGACCTGTTCGGCGCCCGGGAACACGATCCCGGCGAGCACTACATCCTGCTCGAGCGGCTCTGCGACGCGCTCGAGCGCGGCGTGCAACGGATCCAGGTACAGAGCGAGTGCGCCGACCACGAGCTGCCGGGCGTCGTGCGCCAGACCCTCACGTTCGAAGCCCCAGCCGCGGACGTCCGCATGGGCAGGTCGCCGGCGGCGCCCTGAGGGACCGAGCTGCCGCCGGCCCGGCCCGCGACCGCTCTCGACATCGCCAGCCCCGACCGCCATGAGCCCCGTTGCACCGCCGCCACTCTCCGAGGCCGGAACGGCCCTCGTCGCCGAGGTGATCTCGCGCCTGCAGGGGGTGGTGCCCGAGGACCGGCGGCCAGCCCTGCTGCACGAGCCCAGCCTGCGCGGCACCCGCGCCTGGGAGTACACCCGCGAGTGTCTCGACAGCAACTGGATCTCCACCGCCGGCGCGTTCGTCGAGCGCTTCGAACGGCAGCTCGCCGAGATCACCGGTGCCGCCGACGCGGTCGCCGTCGTCAACGGCACCTGCGCCCTGCACCTGGCGCTCGAGGTCGGCGGCGTCGAGCCGGGCGACGAGGTGCTGTGCCCGGCGATCTCCTTCGTCGCCACCGCCAACGCCATCCGCCACGCCGGCGCCCTGCCCCACTTCGTAGACGTCGAGGAGGGCACGCTGGGGCTCGACCCGGAGGCGCTGGAGCGCCGGCTCGAGGAAGTCGCCGAGCTGCAGCGGGACGGCTGCCGCAACCGCGTCACCGGCCGACGCCTCAAGGCGCTGGTGCCGGTGCACGTGTTCGGCAATCCGTGCCAGATCGAGAGGCTGGTCGAGATCGCCGCGCGCTGGCGTCTCGAGGTCGTCGAAGATTCGGCCGAGGCGCTCGGCTCGTGGCGCGACGGTCGCCACCCGGGCCTCTTCGGGCGGGTCGGCATCCTCAGCTTCAACGGCAACAAGATCGTCAGCACCGGCGGTGGCGGCGCCCTGATCACCCACGACCCCGAGCTGGCGCGGCGCGCACGGCACCTCAGCACCACCGCCAAGCGCCCCCACCCGTGGGAGTACGAGCACGACGCGGTGGGCTACAACTACCGCCTGCCCAACCCCAACGCAGCCCTCGGCTGCGCCCAGCTCGAGGTGCTCGACCAGCTGCTCGAGCTCAAACGCACGCTGGCGAACCGCTACGTGGCGGCCCTGGAAGGCCTCGACGGGATCTCGGTCTTCCCCGAGCCCGCCGGCACGCGGCGCAACGAGTGGCTGGTCGCCCTGGTGCTCGACGCTCCCGACATGGCGCTGCGCGATGCGCTGCTCGCGGCGCTCGCCGACGCCGGCCTGCAGTCGCGCCCGGTGTGGAAGCCGCTGCACCTGCTGGCACCGTACCGTGACGCACCGCGCGGTCCGCTCCCCGTCACCGAGTCGCTGCACGCGCGCGTGATCAATCCTCCGAGCAGCGCCTCGCTGGTCGGCGAGGTGAGCGCGCCGCCGCAGCGCCCGCCCTCCGACGACGCCAACGGTTCCCGCCCATGAGCGAACAGCCGGAGAGCGGCGTCGACGAGAGGCCGGTGATCCTGCTCGGCGCCGGCGGCCACGCCCGGGTGCTGCTCTCAGCGCTGCGTCGCGCCGGGCGCGAGGTGCTCTTCGCGACAGGCCTGCCGACTCCCGGCGCGCGGCAGCGGATCGACCACCTCGCCATCCGCCCCGGCGCCGATGCCGAGGCGATGGATCCGCAGGGCGTCGAGCTGGCGCTCGGTGTCGGCACGATTGCCCCTTCGCCCCGACGCGCCGAGATCGTCGCCCACTGGCAGGCGCGTGGATTCCGCTTCGCGACGGTCATCGATCCCACCGCTCTCGTCTGCGCGCCGATCAACCTCGGTGCCGGCTGCCAGATCCTCGCCGGCGCCATCGTGCAACCCGGTGCCACGATCGGTGCTCACTGCATCGTCAACACCGGCGCCAGGGTCGACCACGACGCCAGCCTCGGCGCCTTCGTGCACCTGGCGCCGGGGGTGATCCTCAGCGGCAACGTGCACATCGGTGAGGGGGCGCACCTCGGCACCGGTTGCTCGGTGGTCCAGGGGGTCAGCATCGGCGCCCGCGCCCTGGTGGCGGCGGGAGCGGTGGTGATCCGCGACGTCGACGACGACCAGCGCGTCGCCGGAGTGCCGGCCCGCTCGATGCGAGGGCACGGACGATGAGCGCCGTCGACGACGCCGCCTCGCAGACCGCGCGCGATCTGCGCGATCGGCGCGACCTGGCGCTCGTCGGCCGCGACAGGCTGCTCTTCGAGAACGACCTGCAGCGCCACGCCGCCGAGCTCGACGCAGGGGTGCGCGACCGGCGCTTCCTGGTCGTCGGCGGCGCCGGCTCGATCGGCCGCGCGGTGGTGCGCGAGCTGTTCAAGCGCCAGCCGGCGGCCCTGCACGTCGTCGACCTGAGCGAGAACGGCCTCGCCGAGCTGGTCCGCGACCTGCGCTCCTCACTCGGCTACCTCGCGCAGGGCGGTGACTTCCAGGCCTACTGCTTCGACGCCCTCGGCCCCGAGCTCGCAGCGCTCGAGAGTGCGCAGTCGCACACCAAGCCGTACGATGTGGTGCTCAACTTCTCCGCCCTCAAGCACGTGCGCAGCGAGAAGGACCCGCTGACCCTGATGCGCATGCTGCGGGTCAACCTGCTGGTCACCTCGCGCACGCTCGAGCTCGCCCGCCGCTGCGGCGCCACCAAGTACTTCTGCGTCTCCACCGACAAGGCCGCCAACCCGGTGAGCGTGATGGGCGCCTCGAAGAGCGTCATGGAGTCGCTGCTGGTGCACCGCGGCCAGGGGGTGCCGATCTCCACCGCGCGCTTCGCCAACGTGCTCTTCTCCGACGGCTCGCTGCCCGATTCGTGGCGCCGTCGCCAGGCGCGCGGCCAGCCCCTGGTGGCGCCGCGCGACGTGCGCCGCTACTTCGTCGTCGAGCGCGAGGCCGGGCTGCTCTGCCTCTTCTCCACCCTGCTCGGCCAGGACCGCGAGATCTTCTTCCCCCGCCTCGATCCCGCCCGCCACCTGGTCAACTTCGGCGACCTGCTGCTGCGCTTCCTCGAGGCCCAGGGCCTCGAGCCCCGCGAAGCCGCCAGCGAGAACGAGGCCCGCGCCCTCGCCGCGGAGCGCCCCGAAGACGCCCCCTGGTGGCCCATCCACCGCTTCGATTCAGACACCTCCGGCGAGAAGGAACAAGAGGAGTTCTTCGCCGACGGGGAGAGCGTCGACCTCGAGCGCTTCGCCGAGATCGGCATCGTCACCAACCACCCCAAGGTCGACCGCGAGACCCTCGACGCCTTCCTCACCGAGCTCGACAGGCTGCTGGAATCCCGCACCTGGACCCAGCCGCAGCTCCTCGACCTCATGCACCGCACCCTCCCCTTCGCCCACCGCGTCGAGGAGAGGAACCTGGACCAGAAGATGTGAGCGGGTCGCTGAAACGGCTGCTCGACGTACTCGTCGCGAGTCTGGCGCTGGCGCTGCTGGCCATCCCTTTCCTGCTCATCATGCTGGTCCTCCGCCTCACCGGCGAGGGCAAGGTCTGGTTCCTGCAGCAGCGCGTCGGCCATCGCGGTGAGCCTTTCCACATCTTCAAGTTCGTCACCATGCGCGCCGACTCGGAGACCACCGGCAACCGCGACATCACCCTGCGCGGCGACCCACGGGTACTCCCGGTCGGCCGCTTCCTGCGCATGGCCAAGCTCAACGAGCTGCCGCAGATCCTCAACGTGCTCCGGGGTGACATGAGCCTGGTCGGTTGGCGGCCGCTGGTGCCGCGCAGCTTCGCCGACTACCCGCCCGAGATCCAGCGTCGTATCGTCGCCATGAAGCCGGGTGTCACCGGCGTCGGCTCGCTCGTCTTCCGCGACGAGGAGGCGATCGTCTCGGCCGGCGCCGCACAGGGGCGCCAGGCTCGGGAGGTCTACCGCGAGGAGATCCTGCCGTTCAAGGGCGAGCTCGAGCTCTGGTACCAGGAGCGCCGCGGCTTCTGGCTCGACCTGCGGGTGCTGCTGGCCACCGCGGTGCTGGTGCTGGTGCCGGGTTCCTCGCCGTGGCGGCTCGTGCCCGGTCTTCCGGAGCCACAGAGCCCGTTCCTGGCGCGCCAGCTCAGGCGACGGACGCCCGGGAAAGTCGGCGCTGACTCCCCGACCTCCCCCGCCGACTGACCGAAAGCGCAGCTCGCTCAGCGCGAGCCAGGATCGCCTTCCACCGGCTGCAGCACCCGATACCCCGACACGTCGCCACCGACCACGAGCTGACCACCGCTCCTCACCCACGCGTGGGCGGCGAATCGATCCCCCGGATCGCGCACGCCCAGCACCAGCTCTGCGGAGTGGCCCGCAGCCACCAGGAGCCGCTCCGCCACCAACGCCTGAGGCAGGCACTGCGGCCTGCTCGGCAGCAGCTGGGCCGCCCGCTGCACGCCCCACGAGATGCTACGCAGCCCGCGCGAGCGGCCTCCGCGCGTCAGCCAGCCCAGGCGCCCCAGCAGGCCGCGGGTCCTGCGGTAGCCGATCAGGCGCAGCGACACCTGCGCCACGAGCAGCAGGAAGCCGCTCTGCACCAGGAGGGCAGCGCGACGCGCCGGCCTGCGTGGCGGTGCCGCGGCTGCGGGTGGCGCTTCTCTCGTCATCGCGTCGTTGTCGGTCCTGCCGAATCGGTGCCGCCCGAGGTCGCCTTCGGCCCCTCGGTCCATAGACTGTAGTCCAGTCCCCCCGGAGGCCGATTCCAGCACTCCCGCCGATCGAGACGGCCCGAATCTCGCCTTCGACTCTCGCGCCGGGCTCACCTCCGACTCGCGATCGTCGACGTCTCCCATGCAGACCTCCAGCTCCTCGGAACGGCGCCCGCGCCTGCTGCGCATCACCACCGCGCTGGTCTCGCTCGACAAGCTGCTCGAGGGCCAGATGCGGGCGCTGCGCGAGGCCGGATTCGAGGTGCTGATGTGCAGCGCCGACGGAGCGCGGCGCGATGCGGTGATCGAGCGCGAGGGTTGTGACCACCGCGCGGTCGCGATCCCTCGCGGCATCGCGCCGCTGCGCGACCTGCCGGCGCTGCTCCGCCTCCGCCGAGTGATGCGGCGCTTCAGGCCCGACGTCGTTTTCACCCAGACCCCCAAAGCCGGTCTGCTCGGCATGCTCGCGGCGCGCCAGCTGGGTGTCCCGGTGCGCATCCACTGCTGGGGCGGGCTCAGGCTCGAGGGCAGCACCGGAGCGCGCCGCCGGCTGCTGCTCGCCACCGAGCGCCTGACCGCGCGCTGGGCGACGCATCATCTTGCCAACAGCCGGCACCTCCAGCAGAAGTTGGCCGAGCTGGGCGTCACGACGGACGCCCTGGTGCTGGCGGACGGCTCGACCAACGGGGTCGACCTCGAGCGCTTCTCGCGCCGAGCCGGTGACGAGGAGGAGCGTGCCGACCGGCGCTCGCGTCTCGGCGTCCCCGCCGACGCGACTCTCTTCCTCTACCTCGGCCGCCTGGTCGCCGACAAGGGCATCGCGGAGCTGCTCGCGGCCTTCGAGACGCTGAGCCAGAGAGACCCTCGCTGCCACCTGCTGCTGGTCGGCGACACCGAGCCCCGCCTCGATCCGCTCGACCCGCCGACTCTCGAGCGCCTCGAAACCCTCGACCGGCTGCACAGGCTGCCCTGGGTCGACGACGTGCGGCCTTGCCTGCTCGCCTGCGACGCCCTGGTGCACCCGAGCCACCGTGAAGGCGTCCCCAACGTGGTGCTGCAGGCGGGAGCCCTCGGCCGACCCGTGACGTGCTCCGACATCGCCGGCAACCGCGAGGCGCTCGGCGACGACCGGCACGGTTTCGTCTTCGCGGCCCGCGACCCTGCAGGTCTCGGCGCAGCGCTCGAGCAGGCGATGTCGCCGCAGGACCGGCTCGATCGCGGCGCGCTGCTGCAGAGCTCGATCCGTCAGCGCTACGACAGACGGCGGGTGCAGGAGGCCGTGGCCCGCTTCTGCCGAGACACGCTGGCGGGTCCGTCAAAGGCCCCGAGCTGCTAGCTTCATCGCCAACCCACCGACAGAAATCGTGCGATCGGCGGGGGCCCGCTGGTGCTCCGCCGCCGCAACCCGCGACCCACACCTTCGCATGACCGCCCTCGTCTCCACCCTCTCGCCCGGGAACGAGCCACGCTCCGCATCGCCGACGCAGCGCGCGGCGACGACCCTGCGCGTCGGCCACCTGATCAAGAGCCTCGGTCGGGGCGGCGCCGAGGGGCTGCTGGCGCCGCAGATCCGTGCCGGGCGGGAGCTCGGACACTCCTGCGCGGTGGCCTACTTCCTACCCTGGAAGGACGCTCTCGTGGCTGAGATCGCCGCCAGCGGCGCGCCGGTGCAGTGCCTCGGGGCGCGCTCGAGCCTCGGCCTGCTGCTGCGGGCCGGCCGCGTGCGGCGATGGATCCGGGCCAGCGGCCTCGACCTGCTGCACTGCCACCTGCCGCTGGCCGGCGTCGCCGGCCGCCTCGCCGCGCGTGGACTGGGAGTGCCGCTCGTCTACACCGAGCACAACCTGCAGCCGCGCTACCGCCGCGCCACCCGCGCGCTCAGCCGCACCACCTGGGGACTCCAGGACCAGGTGGTCGCCGTCTCCGAAGAGGTGGCCGCATCGATCCGCCAGCACCTGGGCGACCGGGTGCCGGTGCAGGTGGTGCTCAACGGCATCGACGTCGAGCGCTTCGCCGCCGCCACGGCGAGCGCCGAGCTGCGGGCCGAGCTCGGGCTCGAAGAGGGGGCGCCGGTGATCGGCGCCGCCTGCGTCTTCCGCCGGCAGAAGCGGCTCGACCTCTGGCTCGAGGCGGCGGCCCATATCCACCGACGGCGCCCGCAGACCCGCTTCCTGCTGGTCGGCGACGGCCCGTTGCTGTCGGAAGTCGAGGCCACGGCGCGGCAGCTGGGCCTCGAGTCGGCGCTGCGCTTGCCGGGGCTGCAGCCCGACATCACCGGCCACCTGGCGCTGATGGACGTCTTCCTGATCTCCTCCGACTTCGAGGGGCTGCCTCTGGCGCTGCTCGAGGCGATGGCGGCCGGGGTACCGGTGGTGGCGACCGCGGCCGGCGGCATCCCCCAGGTGCTGCGAGGGGATCTCGCGGAGAGCCTTTGCCCGCTCGGTGACGCCGACGCACTCGCCGCGCGGGTGCTCGAACGTCTCGATCACCCGGAGCGGAGCGCCGTGCTGGCGAGCCTCGGGCAACAGCGGGTGCGAGCGGACCACAGCGTCGAGCGCATGACCACCGAGCTCGACCAGATCTACCGACGCCTGGTGGCGGCGTGAGTCAGGCGGAAGGCGATCGGCATTCTCGCGGCCTGCGCTACGCGTTGAGCCAGCTGCCTCTCGTGCCGCGCATCCTCGGCCTCGTCTACCGCGCCTCCCCAGGCTGGACCACGCTGCGTGTGGCGCTCGTCGTGCTGCAGGGCGCGATCCCCCTCGGCATCGTGCTGGCAACCCGCTCGCTGATCGATCTGCTCGCTTCGGGAGGGCTCTCGGGCGCCGAGCTGCTGGCGCGCCGCGATCTGCTAGTGCTCGGCGGCGCGCTGGTCGCCCTGATCGGGCTGGCCGAGCTGCTCAAGTCGGTCTCGGGGTGGGTCGGCGAGACCCAGGGCGAGATCGTGCGCGACCATCTCGCCGGCCTGGTGCACGAGAAGGCGGTGCAGGCCGATCTCTCCTTCTACGAGACACCCGCCTACTACGACCAGCTGCACCGCGCCAAGGAGGACGCGCGGGTGCGGCCGGCGCAGATGCTCGACTCGTGCGCCACTTTGCTGCAGGCCGGTGTCACCGCGCTGTCGATGGTGCTGCTGCTCGCCAGCTACACCCTGTGGATCCCGCTGCTGCTGCTGGTCACCGCGGTGCCCGGCGTCTTCCTGCTGCTGCACGAGAGCGTGCGCCGGCATCGGTGGGCAGCCCGCATCACGCCGCAGGAGCGGCGCGCCTTCTACTACGACTACCTGCTGACCGCCGAGGAGAGCGCCGCCGAGATCCGCGTCTTCGATCTCGGCGACGCCTTCCGCGACGCCTACCAGTCGATCCGCCGCACGATCCGCGACGAGCGCTTCGCCCTCGGCCGCAAGGAGGCGTGGGGGCAGCTGCTGCTCGGGCTGTTCGGGCTGCTCGGTCTCGGCGTCGCCTGCCTCTTCGCCCTCATCCGATTCCTCGCCGGCGCCCTCACCCTCGGCGACCTGGCGCTCTTCTACCAGGCCTTCGAGCGCGGCCAGAGCAGCGTCAGGCAGCTCGTCGCCCGCCTGCGCCGCCTCTACGTCGACCTGCTCTTCGTCGGCAACCTCACCTCGTTCCTCGATCTCGAGCCTTCCGTGGTCACCCGCTCCGCCGACCCCAAGCCCTTCCGCTTCGAGGACGCCATCCGCTTCGAGAACGTCAGCTTCCGCTACCCCGGCACCGAAGCCCTCGTGCTGCGCAACATCGACCTCGAGCTGCCCAAGGGCTCGGTGACCGCCCTCGTCGGCCCCAACGGAGCCGGCAAGACCACCCTGCTCAAGCTCCTCTGCCGCCTCTACGACCCGAGCGAAGGGCGGATCACGATCGACGGTGTCGACCTGCGCGAGCTCGATCTGGAGGACTATCGCCGGCGGCTGGCGGTGCTCTTCCAGACGCCACTCCTCTTCCACGGCACGGCCGCCGAGAACGTCGGGCTGGGCGATCTCGTCCGCGGGCCCGACGAGGCGCTCGTCCACAGGGCCGCCGAGGCCTCGGGAGCCGACGAGTTCCTGCGCGCCCTGCCCGACGGATACCGCACCGAGCTCGGGCGCACCTACGTGGGAGGTCATCAGCTCAGCGGAGGTCAGTGGCAGCGCATCTCACTGGCCAGGGCCTTCTACCGCCAGGCGCCCCTCCTCCTCCTCGACGAGCCCACCAGCTCGATGGACCCGTGGAGCGAGCAGGAATGGCTGCGCCGCATGCGGGACCACCTCGCCGAGGCCACCGCGTTGATCGTCACCCATCGCCCGGCGCCGATCGGGCTGGCCACCTCGGTGAAGCGGCTCGACCTCGGCCGCCTCGGCGGGTGCACGGACGATGTCGGCCACCTCACCGTGCCGGCAGCCGGCACGAGACAGACGGCTGCGCACGGCAGCGACACCTGAACGTGCACGCCGAGAGACGCCACAGGGGCTACAAGGCCTTCGGACTGGGCATCGACAGCACCATGCCGCTGCTCGCTCCGGTGGAGCACACCGGCCCGGTCGACGTGCGGGTCGAGCTCGAGCCGCTCGCCGCCGCGGTCGGAACCGCCGCGAGCGCGTCTGCCCATGTCGCCTGGACGGACCTGAGCCCCGAGGGTGGCCGCTTCGAGGTCCGCGGTCTGGCCTGCTTCGAGGCCACGCTCTCGCGCATCCTGATCCGCCACCAGGTCGCTCCCGGGCATCCTCTGCTCGAGCCCTACCTGATCGGCCGCGTGCTCCCCTTCCTGGTGAGCCTGCGCGGCGGCTTCCCGCTGCACGCGAGCGCGGTCGCGATCGAGGGTCGCGCGGCAGCGTTCGTCGGCGGCTCGACTGCCGGCAAGTCGAGCCTCGCCGCCGCTCTCGTCGCCGCCGGCCATCACTTCGTCGCCGACGACATAGCGGCGATCTCGAGGCCCGACCAGCCGGTCGTCGAGCCGGCCCATCCCGAGCTCAAGGTCAGCCGCGAGGTCGTCGCAGCGACTTCCCCGCCGTTCGATTCCGTGCGTCCCTTCCCCGGCTCCGAGGAGCGCGTCCTGCGGCTGGCCTCGCGCTTCGTCGAAGCCGCCCTCCCGATGGCGCGCATCTACTTCCTTTCGCCGGCCGAGGGCTCGGACTGCTCGATCGAGGAGGTCTCGCCGAGCGCCGCCTGCACCCTGCTGGTCAGCAACTACTTCGGACTGCCCAGCATCGGACGCCGCCTCGTCGGGCTCGACAACATCCTCGACCTCGCGGGGCGTATCGCTGGCGCGGTCGATTGCAGGAGGGTCTTCGTGCCGCGCCAGCTGGGCCGGTTGACCGACGTCGCGCGGCGAGTGGAAGGCGATCTCGGATCATGAGCCAGGAGTCGGCACCAAGCCGCGAGCTCGAGGCCCTCCTCTCGCTGCTCGCCGAGCCGTCCCGGCCGCGACCCGCCGGTCTCGATGGCGAACGCTTCGTGCGCCTCGCCCACCGCCATGGCCTCGCGGCGCTGGCGGCCGAGCGCCTTCGAGAGAGCACAGCGGGCGGTGCCGAGAGCGAGGCGCTGCGAGACGGCCTCGCGCCTCTGGTGGGCCAGTACGCCAGATCCGGCCTGCACCTGCTCAAGGAGCTCCTCCGCGTGCTCTCGACCCTGGAGGCGGAGGACGTGCGCGCCGTTCCCTTCAAGGGACCGAGCCTGTCGCAGCGGCTGCACGGAGAGATCGCTCTCCGGCCGTACTCCGACGTCGACGTCATCGTGCGCCGGGACCAGGTCGACGTCGCGCTCAGGGCACTGGCGACGATCGGCTACCTGCAGAAGCCCGAGGGCAGTCCGCGACGCGAGCGCCATCTGCGCCAGAGCTCGTACAAGGCGACGCTGGCCAGGAGCCCCGCCGGCCCGTTCGTCGATCTGCACTGGGAGGTCTCGCTGCCGGGGCTCGGCCTGACGCCCCCGTTCCTCGACATGGCGCACCGGACCACCGCCGTCCGCCTCGGTGGCAGGAGCGTCCAGGTGCTCTCCTCCGAGGACCTCTTCCTGGCGTTGGTGGTGCACGGCACCAAACACCGCTGGCAGCGCCTCCTCTGGATCCACGACATCGCGACCCTGCAGCGAGTCGCCGAGCTGCGCTGGGACGAGCTGTCCGCCTGGGCGGAGCGCGCGGGGATGGTGCGGATGTGCCGTCTGGCCCTGACTCTCGCCGCCGAGCTCTTCGCGGCACCGTTCCCGTCGGCGTTCTCCCGCCCGGGCCGCGACGCGGCCCTCGAGCTGCGCGTCGACATGATCCGTCGCTCACACGACCGCGCCAGCGGACCGTGGGCCGCCGACCGTGACAAGGCGCGGCTCTTCCTGTGGAGCCTCGACCGGCAGCGCCTGCGCCTGCGCCGGGGCCTCGATCTGATCGTCAGCCCGACGCCGAGCGACTTCGCCCTCGTCGACCTGCCGGACAGCCTGTTCGCCCTCTACTATCCGGTGCGCCTTCTGCGCCTCGCCGCTTCGCCCCTGTGGCCGAAGCGTTCGAGCAGGGAGACCACCAGAGAGCTCGAGACCTGAGGTGTCCTTCCTCTACGCCTGGCTGAGCCCCCACCGGCCCTTGCACGAGATCGAGCGTGGCCTGCGTTCGATGGCCGAGACGCTCGCCGAGCTTCCGGGCGGAGGCTCCGACGGCTTCTGCCAGGAAGGGATCGGGCTCGGGGCGAAGGTCTTCGAGAACCAGCCGGAGTCGGTCGGCGAGCGGCAGCCGATCCGCCTCGAGGGATCGGGCGTGGTCGTGGTCGCCGACGCCCGGATCGACAACCGCTCGGAGCTCATCGATCAACTGCCGCTCGACGAGGACTCCCGCGGTGCGAGCGACTGCGAGATCATCGCGCGGAGCTTCGAGCGCTGGGGCGCCGCCTGCGTCGAGCGGCTGATCGGCGACTTCGTCTTCGCCGCCTGGGATCCGCGCACCGGCGACCTCGTCGTCGCGCGCGACCCGATGGGCGCGCGACAGGCCTACTGGTTGTCGCACGGCGACAGCTTCGCGGTGGCATCGCGTCTGTCGTGCCTCCTGGCGACACCCGAGGTCCCTCGCGAGATCGACGAACACTGGATCGCCGGCGCGCTGCAGTGGGCACTCCTGGTCGAGGATCTCGACCGCACTCCGGTACGCGGAGTCCGTCGCCTTCCGGCCGGCGCGGTGCTCCGGGTCGACCCGCGGGGCAAAGTGCGACAGCGCACCTTCTGGCGACCCGAAACCAAGGACCTGCGCCTCACCGACGACGACGCCGAGCAGGGCTTCCGTGAGCTCTTCCTCGAAGCGGTGCGCTGCCGGATGCGCTCGTCGTTCCCGATCGCGACGGGCCTCAGCGGCGGTCTCGACTCGTCGGCCGTGACCATCGCCGCCGCGCAGATCGCCGTCGATCCGGAGCGCCTGCTCGCCGTCTCGGCGACCTTCCCGTCGATCGCCAAGCATGCCCCGTCGACGGACGAACGGCGCTACGTCGACGCGGTCGTGCGAAAGGCCGGCATCGCGGCGGTCACGGTGCGGGCCGACGAGCTGAGCCCACTCTCGCACCGGGACGAGATCGAAAGGGCGCTCGAAGCCCCCAACGTCAGCCCCAACGCGTACATCAACGCCGCCCTGTACGCGGCGGCGAGCGAGGCGGGCTGTCGCACGCTGCTCACCGGGGTCGACGGCGACAGTGTGGTGGGGCACGGCCTGGACGCGCTCCCCTACTACCTCAGGCGAATGCGCTGGCGGCGCCTCCACGCCGAGCTCGAAGGCCTGCGGACGCACAACCCACGCTACCGGGCCTCACTCGGCACCCTGCTGTGGGGGGGCGCCGTGAAGCCGCAGCTGCGCCGTTGGCTGCCCGCCTGGCTGCACCGCGCCAGAGCCCGACTGCGCGGCAGAGTGCGCTGGTTCCCGGCGCCCGTTTTCTCGGCATCACTGGACCGGAGGGCGCGCATCCGCGAACGCATGATCGATCTGAATCGGCCGACGGCGCTCGGCGCAGCGAACTGGTACGGGCTCCAAGGGGTGCTGCAGAGCCTGCAGTGGCACCACGCCCTGGGGCAACGATGGGGAATCGAGCCGGCACACCCCTTCCAGGACAGGCGACTGGTCGAGTTCTGCCTGCGCCTCCCGCCCGATCAGCGGCTGAGGAACGGCCGCACCCGGAGCATCCTCAGGAGGTCGCTCGCCGACCTCCTCCCCGTGGAGGTGGCGGCGCGTCTCGACAAGGGCACCCTCGGCGCCAGCGGGCAGTGGACGCTGGCCCGCGATCACGCAGAGCTGCTGGAGTCGCTCCAAGGACTCCCCCCGGCGCTCGACGGATACGTAGATCCAGCCGGGGTGGTGGCGGCGCTCGAGGAGTACCTCGCCGCGCCGCGGGCGCGCGGCAGCCAGGCGGCCTATGCGGCCGTTTTCTGCTGCCTCACCCTGGCCGAGTGGCTGCAGGCGGATCCGCTGGGGCTGCGTCCCGACGGCCGGCGCCCGACCGCCGGTTGACGACGCCTCTGCGCGTCCTCGCGGAGGCGGCGACCTCAGAGAGGAGTGGGAGTCTCGGCGTCCGACGAGCAGTACCACTGCGCGTCGACGGTGTTGAAGTCGTCGTTGACGCCCTGCGCCTTGAGGCCCATTCCGGTGGCGCAGACGTCGACACCCGCGGTCAGCTCGACAACGGTGCCGAGGTCCTCTACCTTGGGAGGCTTCCAAGCCTTGAGCTCGTGCATCGTCCCCCTCGACTCCATCTCTCGCCCACAGAAGACTTTATGAAACCGCAGGTATTCTAGGCTGATCCAAATATCTGGTCAATTCGCCTCCCTGTCCGCCCGCTCGACCTCGGCGGGAGATCGCCCCTCGCCGCGCGGTGATTCCTGCAGGCGCACCAGGCCCCGCTCGGACAGGGCACGCACGAAATCGACCACGTCGCGGCGACACTGCTCCGGATCCACGTCGTATCCCGCGAGCAGCCGATCGACGATCTCGCCGATCGAAGCCGGCCTCTCGTCGAGCTCGCGCCAGATCGCCGCCCCGAGCTCGTTGAGCCCGAAGTACCGTTCCGTCTCGGGAGCCAGCAGGACCTGTTCCTCCCCGGCCCGGCAGTCCAGCACGCCCTCTGCCTTGGCCACGACGGTCGACAGTGTCGGATCGGGCAACTCCAACCTCCCCGGTGTCGTCGCGCGCCGAAGGGCATGCGCGCCGCTCGAACTGTACTATTCGCTGCAACCACTGCGGCTCGACGATCCGCTGCCGTGCCCCGCTCCGCCGCCGTTCCAGAGGCCGACGCCCCGTAGAGACGGCGACGAGCCCGGGCGTCGACAGCTCAGCTCGCTGAATGCGCGAACTCCGCCTAGGCATCGCCAAGGACCCCGGCCCACTGCTCGCCTGGCAGGAGCGAATCGTCCGCAGGATCGAATCCTCGCGGGCGGCCCGCATCGTCGCCTGGATCTCTCCCACGAGCCTGGACGGACTCCCGAGGAGATCTCGCTCTCTCGCCCATCGAGCCGTCGCCTGGCTCGATCGCAGGCTCCTCGAGCCGACGCCGAGCGCCTTCTCGGCCGTCCCGGAGAGGTCCCTGACCGACGGCCGCGAGATCCCCGTCGTCGACGTCACCCCCCGCCGTACCCGCTACTCCGACCACATCGAGGGCGACGACCTCGAGAGGATCCGCGCCCTCGACCTCGACGTGGTCGTGCGCTTCGGCTTCCGCATCCTGCGCGGCGAGATCCTCTCTCTCCCCCGCTTCGGTGTCTGGTCGTTCCACCACGACGACGAACGTGTCGTCCGCGGCGGACCGCCGGGCTTCTGGGAGGTGCTGGAGAACCACCCCACCACCGGCGTCGTTTTGCAGCGTCTCACCGAGACCCTCGACGGCGGCATCGTGCTCGAGCGTGGAATCTCTCCCACCCACAGATCCTCGGTGATCCGCAACCGCAACCACGTCTACTGGAAGGCCACCGAGTTCGTGCCTCGGCAGCTGGCGCGCCTGGCCGACGATCCCGAAGGCTGGCAACGCCGGGTCGAGGAGCAGAACCAGGAGCCGTTCGTCTACAGCCGCCGGCTCTACCGCAACCCGACCCACCGTGAGCTGGCCATGCCACTGGCGCGTTGGGCGTCGCGCACCGCGGCTTCCGCGCTCCACAAGCGCATCACTCGCGACCAGTGGTTCCTCGCCTACGGCCGGGCAGGTGGCAGCGGGGGCCTCTGCCCGCCCCTCTACCGCTTCGAGACGCTGGTGCCTCCCCGCGGCACCTCGTGGGCCGACCCCTTCCCGATCCAGCGCGACGGCAGCACCTGGGTGTTCCTCGAGGAGTACCGGCACTCCCAGGGCCGCGGCCGACTCTGCGCCTTCGAGCTCGGAGCCGACGGACCGCTCGGCGAGCCGAGGCCCGTCCTCGAGGAGCCCCACCACCTCTCCCATCCCTTCCTCTTCGAGTGGAACGGCGACCTGTTCCTCGTCCCCGAGAGCGCCGAGGCTCGCACGGTCGACCTCTACCGCTGCCGCCGCTTCCCGGACGAGTGGGAGCACGTCGACCGGCTGTTCGCGGGCGTGCGCGCCGTCGACGCCACCCTGCACCGGGAGGGAGATCTCTGGTGGCTGTTCATGAACCAGGCGCTGCCGGAGGAGACCCACGCCCACGACGACCTGCACCTCTACTTCTCGCGCCGCCCGACCGGCGGTTGGACGCCGCACCCGCTGAACCCGATCGTCGCCGACGCGAGGTGCGCGCGGCCGGCTGGCAGCCTCTTCCGTCACGGCGGTGCCCTCTATCGCCCGACGCAGGACTGCGCCTTGCGCTACGGCCATGCGATCGAGTTCCGCCGCATCGAAGAGCTGACCACGACGAGCTACCGCGAGTCTTCGGGCCCGCGCATCCTCCCCCACTGGCGCAAGGGTCTGCTCGCCACCCACACCTTCAACCGCGCCGGCGATCTGATCCTGGTGGACGGGATGCAGCGGCGTCGACGGTGGTGACCGCGGGCTGCTCGGCATGCGCCACCTGCAGATCAGCACAAGGCCCCAACTGCGCGGCGCCGAGGTCTTCGCCGCCCAGCTGGCGAAGGAGCTGCGGCGTCGTGGGCACGATGCCCGGAACCTCTTCCTCTACCGCTCCGATGACGAGGTACAGCTCGAGACCACGGCTCCCGACTGGCTGCTCGCTTTCGACGCCGACGACCGCCGCGAACGCTGGCTCGGCTTTCAACCGCGACTCCTCCGCCGCCTCCGAGACATCGTGCGCGACTTCGCCCCGGAGGTCGTCCAGCTCAACGGGTCCAGAGCCGTCAAGTACGGCGCCCTGTTGCGCTGGTGCGGCTGGCGTGACGGACTCCTGATCTATCGCAGCATCGGCGACCCCGCAGCGTGGGCCGGACCCGCCTGGCGCCGCCTGCTCTACGCCAAGCTCGTGGTCTCGCGCATGAGCGGGATCGTCGCTGTCTCCCGCAACACCGAGCAGAGCCTGCGGCGATGCTACGCGCCGCAGGTACCCATCGCAGTGATCCCGCGCGGGATCGACATGGAGGCTCTTCGGGTCGCCGTGCCGCGCCCGCGGACTCGCCAGGCCCTTGGAATCGCCGAGCGGGCGACGGTGGCACTCTCCGTTGGCCGACTGAGCGCTGAGAAGCGTCCCGTGTGGCTGATCGAGACGCTCGCTCCGCTGCTCGCCGAGGTCGAGAGCCTCGTGCTCGTCCTGGTCGGAGACGGTCCGGTGGGGCAGGAGGCCGCGAAAGTCGTGCGGGCACATGGCCTCGAGACCAGAGTGCTGCTGCTCGGCACTCGCGGCGACGTCGGCGACCTCATCGCCGCAACCGACCTTCTGCTGCTCGCCAGTTCCACCGAAGGCTCTCCCGGAGTGATCCTCGAAGCTGGAGCGCTCGGACTTCCGGTGGTCGCGACGAACGTCGGTGGTGTGACCGACCTCGTCGAACCGGAGCAGACGGGCCTCGTGGTTGCCGTCGACGATCGCGACGGGTTCCGCAACGCGGTGCGCGCACTGCTCGACCCAGGCCGAAGGCAGACGCTGGGAGACGCCGCGTTCCGTAGAGTCGTCGACCACTTCTCGATCGCCTCGATCGCCGATCAGTCGCTCCAGTTCTACCACCGGATTCGAGGCGCCTGAGCCGCCTTCGGACACCCCATGGTGCACGAACACAAACGACTGCGCTGCGTCAGCGTGATCGACTCTCTGTGGGTCGGCGGCACCGAGCGCTCGCTGGTGGAGCAGTCGGTCGGCCTCGTCGATCTCGGAGTCGACACCACGATCGTCTGCCTGCGCCGTCGAGATCGGGGAGTGCACGAGGAAGCCCTGCGGCGAGGAATCCCCGTGGGGGTCCTGCCGAGTACGTCGCTGCCGCTCCAGGTGCGGGAGCTGCGATCCCTGGTCCGCTCGCTGTCGCCCGACGTCGTGCACTGCTCACTCCTGCGGGCCAGCCTCGTGGCGCGCCTGGCGTGCGTCGGATCGAAGGTCCCTCTCTTGAACTCGATCGTCAACACACCGTACGTCGCGGTTCGTTTTCGGGATCCCGCGATCACGCCGTGGAAGCTGCACCTGATTCGGATCGTCGATCGCCTCACCGCTCCGCTGGTCACCCACTGGCATGCGGTTTCCGGCGAGGCTGCACGATCGGCAATCGAACATCTCCGCATCCCGGAACAGAAGGTCACGGTGATTCGGCGCACCCGAGATCGCCAGAGGCTGGGTGAGCGGTCCGGCGAGCGCCGCGAGGCAGCCCGCAGACGCCTCGGCCTCTCTCCCGACGCTCCCGTGTTGCTCGCCGTCGGGCGCGAGGACTTTCAGAAGAACCACGTCGCTCTGGTGCGAGCGATGTCGGACGTGGTGCGGAGCAGGCCCGGCGCTGTGCTTCTGATTGCCGGCAGGGAGGGCACCGAGAGCGAGCGCATCGTGCAGACGATCGGCCAGCTCGAACTGGAGAGCAGCGTCGTCCGTCTAGGCCATCGGACGGACGTCCCAGAGCTGTATACCGCTGCCGACCTGTACCTGACCGCTGCGCACTGGGAAGGCTTCTCGGGAGCCCTGCTCGAAGCGAGACTGTCGGGGCTGCCCACTCTGGCGCGCGCGCTGCCGCAGAACCACGAGATCCCGAGCCGAGGTGAACCGCTCGATCGAACGGTTCGCGAGGTCAACGGTCTCGAGGTGCTGCGCAGCCTGGAGGAAACTGCCGCCGTCTCACCAGCCGAGCTCACTTGCCCCGATCCGATGGAGACGATGCAGGAATTCGCCCAGCTGCTCCTCGATCTGGCCGGCAGGGGGGAGCCCTAGGACCATGAGCTCGTCGACGCGCAGCCCAGGAACTCCCGCGTCCTCGTGCAGAGTGGCCTACCTGGCGAGGTCGATCGCACCGTCACGAACCGCCAACAGTGTGCACGTCATGCGCATGGCAGACGGCTACCACCAAGCCGGCGCCCGGATCTCGTTGTCGTTGCCGCGTTGGTCGACGCGCCACGGTGTCGAAGCCGGGGTGCGCGATCTGCACGCCTTCTACGGCATCTCCCCGGAAATTCGCGTGCGGCGCCTTCCCCGTCTCGGCGGCGGTACAGGCGACACCCTGCTGATGGCCGGCCTGCTGCCCCTGGTCGCCGTGCTCCAGAGGCCGACGTTCGTGCACACTCGCAGCATTGCCATGGCATGGGGCGTGCGGCGCCTCAGCAAGGCCACCGTTCTGCTCGAGCTGCACGGCCCTCCACCGGAAGGCGGACGGCGCCGACAGATGCTCGACGACTTCCTCGCGAGACCGTTCGGGAAGGGGCTCGTCGTCATCTCGGAGCGACTACGCACGATGGTCGCAGCAATGCTCGGCGACTCTCGGATGCCCGAGACGCTGGTGGCACATGACGGAGTCGATCACACATGGCTGGGTTGCACGACGCCTACAGCCGAGGCCCGAGCAGCCCTTCGACTTCCTTCCGCTCCACTCTGCCTCTACACCGGCCACCTCTACGAAGGCCGCGGACTCGACCTGATCAGCAGCCTCGCCAAGTCGATGCCCGATGTGCACTTCGTGATCGTCGGCGGCACCGAGATCGACCTCGCGACGCGGCGACGCTCGCCGACTCCTTCGAACCTGGAGCTGCGCGGCTTCTGCCCCCCGAATGAAGTGCTTCGGTACCTCAAGGCCGCGGACGTGTTGCTGATGCCGTACCAGCGCCGGATCTCCGTTTCCGGAACGGGAACGAACACGGCCGACTTCGCCTCTCCACTGAAGATGTTCGAATACATGGCCTCCGAGCGACCCATCGTCTCGTCCGACCTGCCCGTGCTGCGCGAGGTGCTCGAAGATCGCCGCAACGCACTGCTGCGCGAGCCAGGGGATCATGAAGGATGGGCGCTCGCGATTCGCGAGCTGCTCTCGAATCGAGCCCTCGCGACGGGCGTCGCCTCAGAGGCCAGAACCGACGTGGAGCGATTCACCTGGAAGGCGCGCGCAGAGCGCTTGATCTCCTTCGCGACGAGCCTCTCAGGAACCAGCACCGATGACCGGGACTGACAGACGGTGCCGAAACGGGGGATCCGTCGCACCACCTCGGCCCCGGGGCGGTCGTCATAGGCCACAGCCCGCATTGACGAGCAACTGCGCTGCGCCACAGCCTATTCAGGCCTCCCAAGAGCACCCGAGGAAGCGGGAATCTCCTCCCGCTTGACCTCGACTCCCGCCTTCGGACGGGAGGCCATGGTCGGCCCCATCCGAGCGCGCCAACCGTCGACGATCCCGAGCAGCTGGGCCCTGGTGAACACAGCGCCGTAGCGAGTTCCCCGGCGAAAGGACGCGACACAACGAGCCACGGCCTTGAGAGACTCTCTCAGGGCCAGATCCGAGCGCCCGAACCGACGGCTCATCATGAAGACGTAGTTGCGGCTTCGGTAGTAACGGCGCCAGAGGAGTTCGACCGGGTACTGGGACACCAGCTGTCGCTGCTGGGCGAGTCGAAGTCTCCCGGCGGCCTCGCGATATCGCCGCATCAGATCCCCGTCGACCAGCAGCCGATATCCCGCCCGCCGGATCCTGAGGCACTGCTCCACCTCGTACCCACCGAAGAAGAGTCGAGAATCCGGCGGCCCGGCCTGCCTCGCCGCCTCGGCCCGCTCGATGAACTGGCTGTTCCCGGCGATGAAGTCGACCTCGACGACTCCGTGTAGTTCGTCATCCCGAAGTCGTTCGAGCTCGCCGCGGCGCCAATCGAACCGCGACCCGACGGCGCCTACCCCTCCGACGTCCGAGGCACTCGTGTGGGCCAGGCGCATCAGCGCTTCGAGATCGGTGGCGTGGTAGGGCGGATCATCCTCGTCGCCCCAGTAGATCCACTCGACCTCCAGCTCGAGTAGACGCTGCACGCCGATCGACGCAGCCCCCGCAGGGCCCAGGTTGCGCCCCGTCACGACGTGCTCGACGGTCGCTGGGAGCTCAGCGACCAGTGACTCGACAGCCTCTCGAGCGCCGTTGTTGACCACCACGATGCGATCCGGCGCACGCGTCTGCCCGAGCAGTCGCGACAATGTCTGGGCGAGCACCCGCGGCCGGTCGTAGGTGATCACGAACGCTCCGAGCCCACTCATCCGTCTTTCCTTCGCGGGCGCCCCGAGATCGGCCGACCTTCGAGGCGTGCGGACACGAGGTCGGTACCCACCTTCTTCCACGGCGCGCTCGGGCGCGTCGCCCGGAAACCACTGGCCGCCCGACGCTCCGTCGCGCCGCGGCGCACTTTGGCTAGCATGCTCCTCCGATGATGGATTCAGACGACGGATTCAGCCTGATCGTACCGGTGTTCAACGAGGAGCTGGCGATCGCGGACACTCTCGATCGCCTCCGCGAGATCATCGGCGATCAACGACACGAGATCATCGTCGTCGACGACGGCTCCACTGACGGCACGTCTGAGATCCTCGCTCAAAGGAGTGATATCCGGTGTCTGCGACACGCGGAGAACCTCGGCTATGGCGCCGCTCTCAAGACCGGTATCCGAGCGGCCCGCCACGAGCTCATCGCCATCGCCGACGGCGACGGAACCTACCCACTCGAGGAGATCCCCGCCCTGGTCCGGCGCCTCCAGTCGTACGACATGGTCGTCGGCGCGCGAATCGGCGACAACGTCCAGTACTCCAGGATCCGGAGCTTCCCGAAAGTCTTCCTGAAGCTCTACGCGCAATGGATCGCCCGCCACCCGATCCCTGATCTGAACAGCGGACTGCGCGCCTTTCGTCGCCGCGTCGTACTCTCCTACCTGAAGGTCCTGCCCAACGGCTTCTCGTTCACGACGACGATCACTGTCGCGCTACTCGCCAACCGACATCCGGTTGAGTTCCGCCCCATCGACTACGCGAAGCGCATCGGCAAGAGCAAGATCCAGCCCATTCGCGACACCATCCGCTTCGCACAGCTCATCGTGCGGACCGGCATCTACTTCGCTCCTCTACGGGTGATCATGCCGGTGGCGTGGTTGTTCTTCGTCGCCGCTGCGGCGAGCCTGTACAACGATGTCTTCCGCCTGGGGGATCTCACCGACAGCTCCCTGATCCTGCTGGGCGCCGGAACCCAGATCACCCTCTTCGCTCTCTTGGCGGACATGGTCGACAAACGGAGCTCGAGTTGACCGAGTCCACGTCGCACCTGGAGAAGCTCCCGGACGAGGCGTTGCATCTCCAGGCCCTGGAGCGGATGCGCCAGCTGGAGCCGTACTACCGCTGGATTCTCGACCTGGTGGAGCAACACCTCGGCAAGAGGATTCTCGATGCGGGATGTGGCATTGGAAACTTCACCTCACTGCTCGCTGAGCACGCCGAGGAGGTCGTTGCCGCGGACCTGAGTCCCAAGAACGTCGCAGTTCTCCGGCATCGCTTCCGCGATCAGCCGAACGTGCGGATCGCCTGCTGCGACCTCGAGGGAGACCTCATGCCCCTCGGCACGTTCGACACGATCGTCATGCTCGACATTCTCGAACACCTCGAGCGCGACGCAGCCGCTCTCACCGCGCTCCGTGAGCAGCTCGTTCCCCAAGGCCGGCTCGTCATCAAGGTACCAGCGATCACGGCTCTCTTCGGTTCTATCGACGAGGCGTCAGGGCACTTTCGCCGCTATTCGAAGAACACCCTGTCTTCCGCGATCGAGCGGGCTGGCTACCGCGTTCTCCGGGTCCGCTACATGAACGTCTCGGCGGTCGCGCCCTATCTCCTCAAGAGTCGCCTCCTCAGGCCGAAAGCCAATTTCTCGAGGACCTTTTCCGAGCGTCAGCTGCGAATCATCCGAGCCGCGATCCCGATCATTCGGACCATCGACCGCCTGACCGGCCCCCCTATCGGACTCAGCTTGGTGGCGGTTGGAGAGAAGTCGTCCTGAAGCCCTCCTACCCAGCCTGCCACCCGGAAACACCGCGCTTCGGGGCAAGCTGAATGAAGAGATCGAAACTGCTCTCCTGGGCGGGTCGCCTACTGACTCTCCTCACTCTCGGCTACCTGACCTGGGTCTGGTCGACCACCGACAGTTCGGACTTCCTGCTCTCGGCCAACTGGAGCCGACTGGCTCCATGCGTGATGCTGTGTCTGGTCGGCAATCTCTCTCTATCGATGGCCTGGCGACATCTCGCCACCGCGGGAGAGCTGAACAGCGTGGCAAGACGTCAGGCGATCAGCTGCTATGGCAGAGCCCAACTCTCCAAATACCTCCCAGGCAACGTCTTTCAGTACGCTGGAAGGCAACTCCTCGGCGCGCGCCTCGGGCTCTCTCAGCGAACTCTCGCCCGGGCATCGCTGCTCGAAATCGTCGGAGTAATCGCCGCTATGGGGCTTCTGGCCGTCTCAGGAGTCGTCGCACGATTGGTCGGCCAAGGCTGGGCCCTCGGATTGCTGGTCACAGCTGCACTCATTCTGCTCGCTGGTCGAGAAGGCCTTCAACTCCAGAAGGCTTCGCAACCGCAACGTTGGGCAGACAACGGCGTGCGGGAGGCTCTTTCAATCTATCTGTTCTACGGCGCCTGCCTGATTCTCGGCCTGTCCATCCTGGCAGTCGATCTGGAGATCCGTCCGCTCGTCACGCAGTCGTTCGTCCTCCTAGAGTACCTTCCGCTGGCCTTCCTCGCGGGCTACGTGGTTCCGGGAGCACCCGGAGGCCTCGGAGTTCGCGAGTCGCTACTTGTCGTGCTCTTGGGCAACGAGATGGGCGACTCGCAAGCCCTCGCCCTCGCACTGCAGTTTCGCTTGGCAACGGTGGCGGCAGATCTCTTGTTGTTTGGGATCGCCTGCGCCATGAAATGGCAAGGCGAGTCGGCCACACCGGAGCCTCCTCGTCAAACGGAATCATGAAGCCGAGATAGGACCCTATGAAACGACGGGTGCGTTTGCGGATACCCCCCGAGCTCTGGCTCTTCGGCTTCGCCTTAGCGATTCGACTTCTTGCCTGGTTACCGGTCGGGTGGCAACACGAACCGTACCCCGACGAAGCGAGCTACCTCCGACTGGCTCACAATCTGCTGACGAGCGGGACATACGGCGAGCAACCGCGTGTCCCGGACGCCTCACGCCCGCCCATGACCTCGGTGATCGTCGCCATGCCGGGTCTGCTTGGCCTGCCTCTCAAAGGACCGTTTGTCGTCTTTCAGATGCTGTGCGGGGCCATCCTCCCGGTCATCGGGTTCAGGATCACGACAGCACTTTCTGGACCCCCGGCTGCGTGGCTCTGCGGCCTCTTCCTCGCGAGCTATCCGCCGCTCTGGCTCTTCTACGAGCAACACGTTCTCTCTGAGGTGACCGGAGTCCTCTTCCTCTTACTCGCGGTCGGCGCAACATCCATGGCCACTCGTCGCGGAGGCGCGGTCCTGGAGGGTTTGGCCGGCGTCCTCTGGGCTCTATGCGCCCTCAGTCGAACGATCTTGGCTCCGCTCTTTGCCGCGACGGTCCTGATCTCGATACCCCTCGTTGCTCGCGGCAGACGACGCCGCTTCGCTGGCATCATCCTGCTCGGGTTTTGTCTCGGCTACGGCCCCTGGGTAGCGCGCAACGCGGTCTCCCTGGACAGTTTCGTACTGTTCACCGATCAAGGTGACCAATCCAGAGCCGCCGCGTACCATTACTCGAACTTCATGGCCCGAGGAATGGACTGGAACGAAGCCAGAAGAGCGACCTACGATGCTATCGAACGCTCAACGACCACTCCCGTGATGCAGCTGAGCGAACGAATTCGACACGCTCTGGATCGGCTCTTGATCATGACCGGTACGCATCCGAAGGTCGGGCGGCGGTTCCCTGTCAGCGGACCGTTGCTCAAGAAGATACCCAGCATCGCCTACGTGAGCCACTTCTGGCATGGGATGCTCTTTCTAGGCCTCGTCGCGTTCGTCGTGTCCGCCGCACTGGGTTACCTACAGCGGCAAGACATCGCTGTCTTCGCGATAGCGATCATGCTGATCCTCGGTCACGCATTAACCTTGGCGATACCCAGGTACCAGATCCTTCCCTTCTGTCTTCTGGCAATCCCATCGGCGCAGGGCCTCTCAATAGCTTGGCGCAGGGCGGCTATCGTCGCGCGGATCCAAGCCAAGATGGCAGCTCACCAGCCCAAGGATCATCGGGACAGTTGAACACTCAGGCGTCCCAGCCTCTTCAAGTACTGCCCCGTGTGTTCGTACCAGTAGTTCTGCGGCCTCGGGTAGCGCGGCCGCGGACGTAGAAGGCAGCCGATGCTCGCATCGGCCACGAGACCTGTCGTCGTGCGTAGCCAGTCCGCCATCAGTCGCCACCGGCCTTCCCCGACGCGCCCGCCACCCGCCGCCGCATACACGTCCCTGCCCTTCGCGTAGCAGGAGCGCAGCAGCCAGCCAAGCCGCAGCTTTTCTCGTCGGGTGAGATGTCGCACACCCATCTCCGGATCGTAGAAGCGGCGTCTCGGCCCATGAGCCTCGTCGATGCGCCTTTGCACATCGACCTCCTCACCATAGGCGATGCTCTTTCCCGCCATCCCGAGATCTTCACGAAACGGAGTCTCGATCAGCACGGCGCGCCGGAACACGATGTTTCCACCAAACAGGTAGCGCCCCTCCTGCAGCCACCCTCGACACTCGGAGAGGGGTTTCGCCGCATAGACATCTCGATACCACTTTGGAGGAGGCTCTTCGTACAAAGGATGGCATGGGCCGCCCAGCGCCAGAGGTCGCAGCTCCTGGAGCAGCCGCACCGTGTGTCCGAGCCACGCTTCGGGAATCTCACAGTCGTCGTCCAAGAACGCCACGTACTCGGTCTCCGCTTCCGCCGCTCCACGATTCCGTGCGTGCGACAATCCCGTCCGCGCTTCCGTCAGGTAGCGAACGGGGAGCGGCCCCTGGGCGTTGGCGGAGACGACTTCCGCGGTGGAGTCGGTCGAACCGTTGTCCACCACCAGAATCGAGGCCGGCTGGTCGACTGGATGCTGCTGCTGCAGGGTGCGCAGGGCCCCATCTAGAAGGCCTGCCCGATTGCGGGTGCAGATACAGAGGGTCAACATGGTTCGGAGGGTTCCGGTTCAGCGTGCTCTGGACCAGATCAGCGCCCCTCGTTGGGATATACGGTGGAGTTCTTGCAGGTTCGCATGAGGGAGCGGCGCTTGGCCAGCTCCTTCTTGGGGCAGCCTAGCTCCTCTAGTAGCCTTCGCAGCGATGTCACGCGCGGTCGCGATCGAAGCCGAGGGGCTGGGAAAACGCTATGAGCTCGGCCGACGCCGAGGAGCCAGCGGAGGCAGTCTCCGCGAGGCGCTCACCGAAGGGGCCCGCGAAGCGCTTCGCGCATTCCGAGGCACGCTCTCGCCGAAGCGCGATCGAAGGGGTCCTTCGGCCATCTGGGCCCTGAAGGACGTCGATCTTACGGTCCAGAGAGGCGAGGTCCTCGGCATCATCGGCCACAACGGTGCTGGCAAGTCGACCCTGCTCAAGATCCTGTCGCGCATCACCACTCCTACGGCCGGCCGGGCCAGGATCCACGGAAGAGTCGGTTCCCTGCTCGAAGTGGGCACCGGCTTCCACCGTGAGCTCACCGGGCGGGAGAACATCTACCTGAACGGTGCGATCCTCGGGATGACCCGCTCCGAGATCGCAGCGAAGTTCGACGAAATCGTCGATTTCGCTGGCGTCGAGGAGTTCGTCGACACTCCGATCAAGCGCTATTCGAGCGGCATGGGCCTGCGGCTCGGGTTCGCGGTGGCGGCACACATCGAGCCCGAAGTGCTTCTGGTCGACGAGGTTCTTGCCGTCGGTGACCTGGAGTTCCAGCGCAAGTGCCTTGGACAGATGCAGCGAGTGACGCGCGAAGGGGGACGGACGATCCTCTTCGTCTCGCACAACCTCTACGCGATCCAGTCGATCAGCGACCGCGTCGCGTGGTTCCATCAGGGGCGACTGCATCGTCTCGGGGACCCAGGCAAGGTCATAGCCGCGTATCGGCGAGCCGCCGACGACGACGACGGCACGCATCGGGAAGCAGAAGACCTGGACAGCGCCGAGGTCCAGATCGATTCGGTTCTGGTCAACGGTGTCGCGACTCGCTACCTGCACCTCGATCACAGACAGGACCTGCGACTCGAGCTCAGCTTCACGGTCAGGAAGTCCGTCGACATCAGCCTTGGCGCCTCCCTGCACGGCCCTGGGGGCGTGTATCTCTCAGGGCTTTCGACGATGCTGGAGGGGCGTACCTACCAGCTGGAGCCCGGCCATCACCGCGCGGGCGTGGTCTTTCCCGGACTTGCTCTCGCCGCCGGTGCCTTTACGGTAAACCTCACGATCATGAGCGGAACAGGCAACCACTTCTACGCCAGGCGAGTACCCGCCATCACGATCGCATCAGAGATACTGCCGACCTTCGACGGTCTCCTCGAGGTCCAGCATGACTGGATAGAGCCACGTCTCGAAGCGTCTACCCGGCCCCCGCGATGAGGATCTGCATCGCGGCCTCCGAGTTCCCTCCCGTCTTCGGGGGTGGGATCGCCACCTTCTACGGCAATCTCGCGGACTTGCTGTCGAGTGCGGGGCACGAGGTCTCGGTGCTCACCGACGTCCCGGCCGAACCGGCACGGTTCGACGACGATGCCCTGCCTTACACCGTGAAGCGGCTTAGTTTACGAACCGGCAGGCCTGCGACGGGAGACGACTACAGGAGAGCCCTCGAAGCCGAAGGCGGCGCGTTCGACGTGATCGAAGCGGCGGACTACTCAGGGCTGGGAGTACACCTGCCCGGTCTTCAGCCGGCGCTGGCGATCACCTGCCACGGCACCGTGGGCCAGGTGGATCACCATAGTGGCCGAACCGAACCGCCACGCAAGAACCGCCTTCGCAGCCATCACGAGTTGCTGGCGTTGCTGACCGCAGACGAGGTGAACTGCCACAGCCCCGCGAACCAGGAGGACTGGCAGCGTTTCCTGGGCCGCCGTCCGATGTTCAGCCGAGCACCGTACCTCGCCGGCGAATCGCGCGAGAACTCGAAGCTCTCGGAAGCCATCGATTCAGACCTGGAGCTCTTCGGCGTCGGCCGACTGAACAACTGGAAGGGTGTCCTCGAACTGGCCGAGGCGGTCGACCGTGTCCGCGCAACGGGTCTGAGAGTTCGACTCAAGTGGGTTGGGAGAGACCAGGACGCGCCGGAGGAGGGCATCCGATCGGTTCTGGAGCACCTTCGGACCAGTCGCCCGCGCTTCTTTCACGAGGCGTTCGAGTGGCAGCAGAGCGCCACACCGAGCGAGGTGCGCAGCGCGCACCTCTCGTGTCATGCAGCGGTGGTCCCTTCTCGATGGGACACCTTCAACTTCACGGCAGTCGAGGCACTCGACTGCAGCGCCCCTCTCATCGTCTCGCGCGGTGCCGGTGCGAGTTACCTTTGCAGGCCCGACGAGAATGCGCTCGTGGTCGACGCGCGCTCGGTCGACCAGCTGACCGACGCAATCATCCGACTGCGAGATCCTTCTCTGCGACAGCGCATCGGTCGGGCCGGCAAACGTACCGTAGAGGAGCACTTCACGGCCGACGCGATCGTCGCCGATCGGCTCGCTGTCTATGAGTCGGCGATCGACAGGAGGCGCTACCGGGCCAAGCACCGGTATGGGTCCGTCGCCGGCATCGCGGAGGCGGCCAAGAGGAACGCGAGAATCGCGCTTGGAAGCCGCCTCCGATCGTTGGGAAGACGACTACTCGGTGCTGGTGGGAGAACGCCCCGTTGACCGAACCAGAGTTGTTCCGCGTGACAGTCGTGCGTCCCCGGCGAGGCCTCCTCGACATCGGGTTGGGACCACTGGTCGAGTATCGGCATCTCGTCGCCTTCTTCGCCTGGCGCGACATCTCGGTGCGCTACAAGCAGACGTTCCTCGGCGTACTCTGGGCGCTGCTTCAGCCGGTCGCAACCATGGTGATCTTCACCATCGTCTTCTCCAAGGCAGCGAAGATCGACTCCCAGGGCGTGCCCTATCCACTGTTCTCCTACGCGGCCCTCATCCCCTGGACCTTCTTCGCCACCAGCCTCGACAAGGCGTCGAACAGCCTCGTCGGCAACGCCAACCTGATTCAGAAGGTCTACTTCCCCCGGATGATCTCGCCCATCTCGTCGGTGGTGTCGGGGCTGTTCGACTTCGCGATCACGTTTCTCGTGCTCGTGCTCCTGATGCTCTACTACGGGACTCCCCTGACCTGGCGGATCGTCTTCCTGCTCCCCCTGACGGCACTCGCCTTCGTCACCGCCCTCGCCGTGGGGCTCTGGCTCTCCGCGCTGAACGTGCGCTTTCGGGACGTCCGCTACACGATCCCCTTCCTGACCCAGATCTGGCTCCTCGCGACCCCGGTCGCCTATCCGAGTACGCTGCTCGACGAGCGGTGGCGAGTCGCCTACGCCCTGAATCCGATGGTGGGCGTGGTCGAGGGCTTTCGGTGGTCGCTTCTCGGCCTCGAGCCCGCTCCGAGCGCCAGCCTGGCGGTCTCCGCCGTAGTGGCGGTCATCGCTCTTCTTTCGGGAGCGCTCTTCTTCGCCCGGCTCGAGCGCTCCTTCGCCGATCTCATCTGATCCCTGGCAGGGCCGACCGAATGTCGCTTCTCCACCGCAACCTGGTTCGCGAACGCCTTCAGGGCTTTCTCGAGAAGGCTTCCCCTTCCGGGCGGGTGCTCGATCTCGGGTGCGGCAACTCGAGGTACAGCGCCCTGGTCGGCGAACGGGTCGGTTTTGACCGAGTCTTCGGTATCGGCGTCGCGGTCGTCGGCGACGCGCATGCCCTCCCCTTTCGCCCCGGCGTGTTCGATGCCGTGCTGTCGACCGAAGTTCTCGAACATCTCACCCACCCCCGAGAATCGATCGCCGAAGTGCAGCGGGTCCTCCGTTCGGGCGGCACGCTGGTCCTGACGACCCGATTCCTCTTCCCCGTGCACGAAAGCCCCTGGGATCACTTCCGATTCACTCGCTTCGCTCTCGAGGATCTCCTCGCGGCTTGGGAGGACGTCGAGGTACTCGAGGAGGCAGGACCATTCTCGACGATCGCCATTCTGCTGCAGAGGATCGCGTGGCAGGCCGACCTCGTTGGCGGCCGTTGGTCGCGCGCGATTCTGCTCGCAGTCGCGCAACTCACTGCACGCTGCGACTGGATCGCACGCAGAACCTACGGTGACCGGCGCCGCACCACGGACGTCGCCGCGTTCACCTCCGGCTATCACGTGCGGGCGCGCCGGCCATGACGTCGCAATGCCCACGAGTCTCAGCTCTGGTCGTCACCAGAGACCGAGCCGATTCCTTGGAGCGGGCGCTGGCGGCGCTCAACGCTCAGGAGCACCCCTCTTTCGAGATCGTGGTGGTCGACAACGACTCGAGCGACCGCACCGCTGACGTTGTCCGGCAGAGCGGGGCTCGCTACCTCCACGCCCACTCCGCGTTCGGTATCGGAGCATGCCGCCGCTTCGCTGTCGAAGGGGCTCGAGGGGAGATCGTGGCCTTCTGTGACGACGACTGCGTGCCGGAGCCCGGTTGGATCGCTGCCTTCGAGCGCGAGTTCGCCAGGAGACCCACTCTTGCTCTGGCGGGCGGCCAAGTCATCAATGTCGGCTTCGCGGCCGAGAAGGAGTACAAGGGGCTCTCTCGCCACCTCGCGAACGGCAAGTGCACCTTCGTCAACGACCCCGAATCCGCGGAATACTTCGGGAACATGAATCTCGGTCTGCGGCGCAGTGCAGTGCTGGCGGTCGGGAACTACGACCCCAGCATGAACGTCATGGAGGAGCTCGACCTCGCCGAAAGGCTCAGACGCGCCGGCTACGGTGTCGACTACTGCCCGGATGCGGTCCTCGAGCACCACCACACGGGAGTCTCCTACAAGCGGAGACAACGGCTACGCGGCCCAGAGTGGAACCGCCTTAGCTTCTTCTTCGCCTATCACCGCCCCAGGTCCACCAGGGCGTGGATTCGTTTCGCCAGGGTGGAGACCGGACTGCTCGCCAAGGATCTGCGCAGATCGTTGAGGCACCTCGCATCGAGACTCCGGCAGAAGGACCCGTCGGGCGCTATGGCCAGCCTTCTGAGGACTGCCTCGGCTGTGCTGGCTCGCCTCTCGATTCCGTGGATTCTCATACGCGCAGCCACTCGGGCTGAACTCACGACTCGCGCGAGTGAGCCTTGATCCGGCTCCTGAGGAAGGCTCTCTCCCCTCGTCGCCTCGCACGCAGGGATCTCGAGCGCCTCTGCCGTGGCCGCGTGGTCAGCGGGCCGTTTCGGGGCCTCAGCTATGTCGAGCGCAGCGTCGGCAGCTCCTACTTCCCGAAGCTCCTCGGCACCTACGAGAAGGAGATCTGGCCATTCTTGCGTGACTTGATCCGGACAGCGCCCAATCTGGTCGTCAATCTGGGCTCCGCCGAAGGGTACTACTGCGTTGGCTTGGCTCGAGTCATGCCAACCTGTCGGATCATTGCCTCGGACCCGGATCCGGTCGCGAGGCAGTTGACCACGAAGCTTGCCCTACGCAACGAAGTCGTCGACCAGATCGATGTTCGGCCGGCTCTCAACGCGTCTGATCTCGAGGATCTCCTTGGAAGTCATCCGGCGAGCGCAATCGTGTGTGACATCGAGGGGCACGAAGAAGAGGTTCTCGACCCCGCACTGGTACCCAGCCTCAAGCGTGCTGCACTTCTCGTGGAACTGCACGGTATTGCCGACCCTACCCTGCCGGACCGTGTGCTCCGACGATTCGCGACTTCGCACGATCTCTCGCTCGCCCAGGCCCAACCGAGGACCATTCGTGATTGGCCCCATCCGACCCTTGCCTCGAAGCTGCTGCCTAGCCGCCACTTCCTGGAGCTCATGGACGAAGGTCGGTCGGAGAGCAGCCGGTACGCTTGGCTCACCCCACATCCACTCGGTGCCAAACGACTGCGAACGCAGAGTAGCCACCCCGAAGGGAGAAAGTAGCACCCGCACGTGGCTCGCATTTCGTTCTGTGTCCTGACCTCCATGGGAGAAGCGACGAGATGAGGCTCGGCCACACAACTGTTGGCTTGCTCACGCTCATGCGTCTGCTCCGCATGGCGTTCGACGAAAGGTCCTACCTGGTCAGCAGCGGGTACGTCGCGAGTCTCGCCAAGCGAGCCGAGCCCCCTGCCGAGGGGACCTCGCTGCCCTGGTACAGCTATCCCGCGCGCGACCTGCTGGTCGAGCGCATCCACGACTCGATGAGCGTTCTCGAGTTTGGCGCCGGCAGGTCGACCGTCTTCTACGCCAGGCGTGCCAGGTCGGTCACCGCACTCGAGCACGACGCTGACTGGCTGCGAAGGGTCGCCGCCGCAGTCCCCGAGAGCGTCCGGCTCGTGCAATGCGACGCCACGTCTAGCGAGAGCTATCTGGCGGCACTCTCGGGACTCGGCCAGTTCGATCTCATCTGCGTCGACGGCCGCCACCGATCCGCCTGTGTACCGGCTGGTGCTCGCCACCTGACCGCCGGTGGAGTGTTGCTGCTGGATGACTCGCAGCGCGAGCGCTACCGCGCTTCCGCCACCGAGCTCGTCCGATCGGGGTTCCGCGAGTTGCAGCTGGAAGGGCTGCGCGACGGCTCCTCGGGCCCGTCGTCGACCAGCTTCTTCTATCGCGACGACAACTGCCTGAGACTGTGAACCTCCGCCTGTACGACTGTGACGACGAGCCCCGCGTCCTGGAGCTCTTGGCGACCGGGCTCGGCCCGGGACGCCTGCAGCGCACCTCCGCCGCATGGCGGTGGAAGCACGAGCAGGGACCGTTCGGCCGCTCCTACGTTCTCGTATGCGAGGACGACGGCCAGATCGTGGGGCTTCGGGCCTTCCTGAGATGGAGATTCGAGCGGGACGGTCAGCACATCGAAGCGGTTCGTCCGGTCGATACGGTGGTCCATCCCGAGTGGAGGCGCCGCGGCCTGTTCACCGCGATGACCCGAGAGCTCGTGAACCGGGTCGCTGAAGACGGAGTCCGGTTCGCCTTCAACACCCCGAATTCGTCGAGCCGACCCGGCTACCTCAAGCTCGGATGGAGGGACGCCGGCCGCTGCCCAGCGCTGGCCAAGCCCCAGTGGCGTCGTCTGCTCGGCACAGCGCATGGCGGGCACGACGACGACGCAGGGGCGGATCCAACAGTCGGCGGGATGCTGGCGAAGCTCCCCGTCGCAGTCGCCCGACCAGACCGTTTCACCACGCCGCGCACTGCTGCCTATCTCAAATGGCGGTATGCCGACGCACCAGGAATCCGGTACCGCCTCCTGGTCTCCGCCGACCGGACTGCCGCACTCGTCACGACTCGCACACGGCGCGGTCGTTGGACCGAGGAACGGATCTGCGAATCGCTAATCCTCGGTGCGGGCGGCGACCGCGAGTTGCTCCGTTTGGTTGCACAGCTGGCTCACGAGAGCCCGGCGCACTTCCTCACCGCCATCGCCTCGCAGAGTACGTTGGAACGATCGCTCCTGGTCCGGTCTGGCTTCCTCCCACTGTCAGCCGTGGGACCGAGACTCGTGCACCGCGGGCTCGGAGAAGGCTCCGGCGCGCCCTCACCACCCCCATGGGCGCTCTCCGCGGGAGACCTCGAACTCTTCTGACGGCTCCATTACGCTCCTTTCATGCTCGGCTCGCTCATCGTCTTCGGTGCACTCAGCGTTCTCCTGCTCGCCCTCGGACCGGCAGTCCTGCGCCGCAGTCGGCCGGAGATCGCTACGAAGATCCTCCTGTCGGCACTCGCTCTGCGGATCGTGGGCTCGCTAGGTCGCTACTTCATGGTCGCCGTCCTTTACGACGGGAGAGGCGATGCCTACGCCTACCTCAACGCAGGCCGCGTCTACGCATCGATTCTAGGCCTAGTCGAATGGGGCCCCCTCAACCCTTCCTACTGGACCGATCAGAGCCGTTGGTGGAGCACGGAGTTCGTCGAGCACCTCACTGGCGTGCTCATAGCCATCGTCGGCCCTCGCATCCACTCTCTCTTTCTCATCTACTCCTGCATCGCCTTCGCCGGCCTCTGCCTGATCGCCAAGGCCTTCCAGAACGAGGCCGGAGAGGACCACATAGCAAGCCACGACTTCACTCGCTTCCTCTGGTTCTGGCCGTCCCTCTGGTTCTGGCCGTCGAGCATCGGAAAGGAGGCGATCATCATCTTCTCCATCGGCCTGGCCACCTACGCCTACCGCGGCCGAGGAGGAAGGCCCCGATGGGCTCTCTTCGCCGTGGCCCTCTTCCTCTGCTACGCGATCCGACCCCACGTCGCGGCGGTCGTGGCGCTCTCTGCAGCCGTAGCGCACTGGCTGGGCGCTTTCGATCGGCTGACGGGGCGACGGATCCTCGAGCTGATCGCGATCTCCGTCGGCGGCATCTACATGCTGATCGCGATGAACCGCGCCTTCGGCCTCGACGATCTCAGTGTCGACGGGATGATCGAGTTCTATGAGTTCTCGGCCGGCCAGACGCTGCAGGGTGGCAGCAGTGTCGGTGGAGTTCCGGCACTGGGCTTCCTCGGTCTGCCGATCGCCTTCGTGAACATCTGGATGCGCCCCTTTCCGTGGGAGGCGCACAATGTGGCGGCTCTCTTTTCGGCCGTCGAGCTCGTGGTCTTCTGGACATTGGTCTGGCAGCGCAGGAGAGGCCTGAGGTACTTCCTCGGCAACTGGCGCAAGAGCCGACTGCTCTGTTTCGCCGTGCCGCTCTTCCTTGCCTACACGATCGCGATTGGCTTGACCTTCGGAAATCTCGGCATCATCGCGCGGCAGCGCACGCCGATCTTCCCGTTCTTCCTGATGATCCTCGCGGCGCTCTCTGTCAAGGCGCCGGTGCGTCCCATCCTTCGCCGCACCGCTCGCGCAAAGCCGGAGACGGTTGCTGCCGCGTTGGCCCGCTGATGAGAACCCTGCAGACGGTGGCGCGCTCCATCCTTCGCCCTTCCCAGTGGCTGATACCACCCCGGCCTCCGGGGACGCTCACGATTTTGGCGTACCACCTCGTCGGAGGAGGCACTTCGTCGCCGGTCGATCTGGAGCCACAGGAGTTCGAGAGCCATCTCGCGACGATCTCGGAAGTGACGTGTGCCCTGAGTTGGAGGGAAGGACGGCAAGTCCTCGATGACCCTCGGCGTGAGGCGTACAAGAGGCCCGCGGTGTGCGTGACCTTCGACGACGCCTACGACAACTTCCGCACCCGGGCACTTCCGCTGCTCGAGGTTCACCAGGTTCCCGTCCTGCTGTACGTACCGGTCGGTTTCATTCTCGGGGAGCCGGCCGCAGACCCCCTGGCCGGGGCCGAGCACCTCGGTGCGCTGACGGTGGACGATCTCCGGGAGCTCTCGTCACACCCACTCATTCGCATCGGCGCCCACAGCTGGACGCACCGCGATCTGCGCAGGGTGTCGGCGACTGATCTTTCCCGGGAGCTCGAGGATGCGCGGGACCAGCTCGAGCAGTGGACGGGCAAAGAAGTGGAGGACTTCTGTTATCCGAGGGCTCTTTGGGATGCCGCTCTGGAGTCACGGGTCCGCGACACCTACGCGACCGCCACGATCGGCGGCGGCCGATCCAACGACTCCACGACCGATCTTCTCCGCCTGCAACGGGTCTCGATTCGCCGCGGCACCGAGCACCTAGCGCCCCTGCTGAGGAGCCCTCTGTGCATCGAGGAGGCACTGGCCGACTGGTTTCGCCGGAGGCGCCGGACGGCTCAATAGTCGATGCTCCTCCGCCGATTCACCGGCGTCAGCGAGACGATCGCCTGAGGTCCGGGAACGGCGCGGCCCGCGAGATCGTGCTCGACGCCTAGAACGTGCGCGTTGTCACTCGACAAGCCAGGGATCTGACCCAGGACAAGCGCCGTTAGCGAGCCGGTCCGGCGGACTCCGCTTGCACCCGTGTCGGTAGGTGTGAGTCGTCGACACTGACGACATGGGGCGAACCGGGCGCCCTCGGATCGCGGAATCCGTTCGCGTCGTGCCCGGGAAGGAGCGCGTTCCCGCGCTGCCCGGGCGTATCGAACTCTACGTGGACTCCGTTATCCGACCGGCATCACCTGGCCAGGGTCTCGTCAGGTTCGGGCGTCCAGATTCGCCAGCTCACGACAGCCGATGCCTCCGCTCGAGTCGCAGAAGACGATAGCGCGCCGACGGCCCGAGATCGACGATGTCGAACTCTTCACCCAGGATCTCGAGAAGCAGGCTGAAGGACGGCGCCAGGGACCAGCCTGTCTTGGTCTTTCGCAGTCGCGCGATGCTCGTCCGGGAGAGCCAATCGAGCGTTCGCTCTCCGAAGATCCGAAACGGGAGCTTGATGTCTCCTCGCATGCGCCCAAACACGGAGAGCTCGAGATACAGGGTCTCGGCGGTCAGGTCCGTCAACGTCAGCAGACTGCCGATCAGGTCCGCCACCTCGGTGAGAACCGCGATGCAGAAGACGGTGTCGAAACGTCCCAACTCCCCAGTTCCCGCCAGTGGGAGTTGGTGGAAATCGACCTCCAGGCCCATGATCTCCGCGAGAGTCCGTGCCTGCTCGACACGATGAAGCTGCGGCTCCACACCGACGACCCGGGCGGCCCCCCGACGTTTGCTCTCCAGCGCATAGAAGCCGGAGTTGCACCCGACATCCAGCACGGTCTTGCCAGCGACCTGGTCGAGCTCGAGGGCATCGAGCCGCTCGAGGGACCTGCTGGATCCAGGAGTGACGATGCCTGGCCGGACCTGGATGGTCTGATACCAGTCCTGCGAGTCCACCCAGCGCCTGACCGCCTCGTCGGTCCATTCAGGCCGCACCGACGACCCTCCTGATCTCGACACGGACGGTGTCGATCGCGAGCACCCGTAGAGCCGAGATCCGGTGATGCCCGTTGTTGAGGTAGTACAGACCGTCATCCTCGCTGCAGGAGACCATGGGGCGACGAGATTCGTCCCAACCCTCGGAGCGGATCGATTCGAACACGCTCAGGTAGTGATCAACGCGGAGCAGGATGGCCGCCTGGACCTTCTCCGCCGCGACCTCGCCAGGATCGAGCTCGATGAGGTCTCCGCCGAAGCCGACCAGGTCCGCCAACTGCCGATGCAGTGAGCCGCCGCACATCCCTCCATCGCTCTTGGGGACTCTCCAGCCGGCGCGCAGCAAGAACCACTCTCGGTACCAAAGAGCGAACGCCTCCCGGCCCGCGGCTCGGTCACTCGAGGCGAGGCGAAAGAACTGGCATGGAGGGAAGTCGTCGATCCGTCGTCCGGAGAAGCCCTGCGCCGCGGCAAACTCGTTTCGGTGACACCGAATCAATTCGATCGGAACACGGCGCTCGGGCACCGGCGCGATGCGGCGTAACAACGCACGAGTCTTCCGGGCGATCGAAGAGGCCATCGAAGACGGAGCGTTCACCGCATAGACCATCGGCACCGAACGACCGAGCGTCGCACCCGCTCGGCCGCCCTCAGAAGAACCACTCCTTCACCACCACCGAATCCCCGTTCTGCAGCGGGATGTCGGGGAGGTTGCCGTTGCGGATCTTCTTGACGTTGACGTCGATGGTCTCCTGGGTGCCGTCGAGGTGGCGGCGGATGATGGAGACGTCGGCGAGCTTGGCTCTGGGGGTGGGACCGCCGGCGGCGGTGATGGCTTGGAGCACGGTGAGGCCGGTGCCGTTGGCGATCTCGACGGGGCCGGGGTTCTGCACGGCGCCAGAGACGAAGACCTGCACTCTGGAGGGCTCGGGCACGAGCACGAGGTCGCCGGGCAGCACGAGCACGTTGAGTGAGAAGTCTCCCTGGGCGAGGAGCTGGGCGGCGTCGATCACCATCTTGCGCGCCTGGCCGTCGGCGCCGGTGCGGAGGATGAAGATGCGCTGTCCGGCGGGATCGCGCTGGGCCAGGCCGCCGACCTCGCTGAGCAGCTCCATGACGCGCTTGCCGCCGGGGATCTGCACGATGCCGGGCTGGGCGACGGCGCCCTGCACGAAGACGCCCTGGCTCTCGTAGCGGCTGACGGTGACGAAGACCTCGGGGCTGGTGGCGAGCGAGCGCTGCTGCAGCACCTCGGCGATCGCCGATTCGGCCTCCTCGAGGGTCTTGCCCTCCACCTCGAGGCGTCCGAGGATGGGCAGGGCGATGCGGCCGTCGGGCCCGACCTGCACCTCGCGCTTGAGCTCGGAGATGCCGAAGACGTCGAGGCTGAGGGTGTCGCCGGGGCCGATGCGGTAGCGACCGACCTCGGGACTGTAGGGGAACACCACGGTCGGCACCGGGTCTTCGGCCACCGGCTCGGTCATCGCGCCGGGAGCTCCGGGCGTCGCCGGGGCGTCGGCGGGCGCGGCGACGACGCCGGCCTGCGCCGCGGGCGCCTCGAGCGCGGGTCCCTCGGTGATCGTGATGCCGGGGGCCGGCGCCATCGTGCCGGTCGCGGCGGGCGCCTCGGCCGACGGGGTGCGCTCGAGATAGATCGTCAGGCCGTCGCGGGTGCGCGCCACGGAGTGCTCGAGCGGAGTGCCGTCGGGCCGGATCTCGATCTGCACCAGACGCTCCTCGCCCACAGCGAGGGGACGGGTGATCACGGTTTCGACGACGTCGCCGCGCGGGCTCAGGGTGCGGAAGCGCCCCTTGCCCACCGCATCGGCGAAGGCGACCTGGATGATCCCGTCGGGACGCACGGTCGACGTCCACGGCGCCTCGCCGTCGAAGCCCACCCGCACCTCGACGCTGTCTCCCGAGCGCTTGGCCTTCACCGACTTGATCTCGGTCGGCGAGGCCGGCGGCAGCGGAGCACCTGCGCCGACGACTTCGGGACTCGGCGGCTGGGCCTGGATCGCCGCGGCGAGCAGGAGGCAGCAGACGATGCCGGCGAGGAGGGTTGCCGCTGGACGGCGATCCGCTCCTCGCACCGACACGCCGGCGCAACGCCTACCGATGAGCGAGCGGTGGATGGGCATGAAGGACCTCAGCGGAGCATTCGAGCGAAGGCGAGCCGGAACCCCTTAGGGGCCCGTGGCGGATTCGCCGCGGCCCGCGATCGACGGGCCGTGGCCGACGACGCGAGCGGGCGACCATTCTTCCATGCCGGGCGGTGACTTGGGGATCGTCGGACGCGAGCGCGGCCTGGCCAGTCCCACAGCAGGGAATCAGCAGACCGCCCTCGGACACTCGACGCTCAGCGATCGCTTCGAGCGCTCCACCAGGCCCACCTGCCAGCCGCCGTTGGGCCGGTCACTGACGAGCGGCGCCATCGGCCTCGACCACCACGCGGCCTCACGGCCTCTGCTGCCCTCCGCCACGGTAGCTCCAGCGGAAGGGTCCGCGACCTGCGAAGGCCGCGCCGGACTGCCGCGAGGGCTCCTCGGGGCGACTGCGCCTCAGACGTCGAGCTCGTCGAGGTCGATGCGCAGCTCCTTGACCAGGCGGTCGCCCTGCATGTCGGGCGATTTCTCCTCCTCGGAGAGCTTGTCGAGGCGCTGCTTGCGGATGAGAGCACGGAACTTCTCGGCCTCCGCACGGGCCTCTTCGAGCTCCTTGCGCAGCCGTTCGACCTGGGAGCTGTCGGCGGCCTTGCCCTCGAGCTGGGTCAGCTGCTCCTGCAGCTCCTCCTTCTCCGCCACGGCGGCACGGATCAGCTCCTCGAGCTGGCCGAGCGCCTCGTCGCGGGCCTCGACGGTCTGGCGCAGCTCCTCCAGCTCGCGCTGCGCCTCCCCGAGCTTCGCCTCCTCCCCCTCCTGGCCGCGGACCTGGCTGCGCAGGGCGGCGATCTGGGACTCGGCGAAGACACGTTGGTCGTCGACGTCGGCGAGCTCCTTCTCTAGCCGCTTGCGCTCCGCGGTCTCCTGCTCGAGCTGCTTCTCGAGCGCGGCGCTGGCCTGGCGCGCCACCTCGTCACGGCTCTCCCGCGACGCCCGCTGCTCGCTGAGCTGCTGCTCGAGCTCCTGCCTGGCGGCGCGTTCCTCCTCGAGCGAGGCCTCGGCCTTCGAGCCGCTCTCGCGCGCCTGCTCCAGCTCGCTGCGGACCTGCTCGAGCTGATTCTGCAGCTCCTGCTCGCGAGCAGCGGTCTTGCCGCGGCTGGCCTCGAGCTCCTCGGAAGCCTGCTGGCGCTCGCGCTCGCGCTCGGCGCCGCTCTCCTCGATCTGCTTCTCCAGCTCGAGGATGCGGTCGGCCGACGCCTTCTCGCTCTGCCTGGCGCTCTCGACCTCGGCGACGAGCTCCTCGATCCGGGCCTGGGCGGCGTCGGACTTGGCCTGCAGCTCCTCGAGGGAGCGACGTAGATCGGCACGCTCGGTTCGCAGTGACTCGGCGGACTTCTCGAGCTGCTCGATCTTGGCGACCTCACGCTCGAGCGACTGGATCTGGCCCTCCCGCTCCTCGGCGAGCGCCTGCACCGCGCGCTTGTCGTCCTCGAGAGCGGCGAAGCGCTCTCCCACCGCATCGAGCTCCGACTGGCGGTCCTCGAGCTTCTTCTCCAGGCGCGTGACCTGCTCGCGACTCAGCGACAGCTCTTCCTCGAGCTCGGCCAGGCGCTCGGCCTTCTCTTCGAGCTCGGGAAGACGCGCCTCGACCTCCTTGGCCTTCTGCCTCGCCTCGTCGCGCTGGGCGACCATCTCGGAGATGCGGCTCTGCAGCTCCTCGTACTGCGACTCGGCGTTGGCCTTGACCTGCGCGAACGACGACATCGCCTTCTGCTGGCGCTCGCGGACCTCCTCGGACGCCTCGAGCTCGTCGGTGAGGCGCTGGATCTCGTCGCGCATCCGCTGGATGCGACTCTGCTCCTTCTCGAGCGCCGCCACCGAGGTGCGCAGGTCGACGATGGTCTGGCGCTGCAGGTCGATCGTCTTGTGCAGCTGGTCCTCGGACTCGTCGAGCAGCGAACCGCCGCCAGAGGCCACCGTCTCTTCGTCGTCGACCAGTGCGGTGCGCAGGGTCTCGAGCTCGGTGGTCAGCTGGGCCTGGTCGGCCAGCGTCTCCTCGAGCTGCTTCCTGGTCTCCTCCAGGGAGCGGCGCAGATCCGCCTCTTCGGAGCTCGCTCCATCCCCCGACCTGCCGTCGGCGGACGGCTTCTTCTGCCGGTCCCGCAGATCACGGATCTCGTCGCCCGCCTTGAGCAGCAGGTTCTGGTAGCGACGCTCCATCGCCTCGAGCTCTTCGATCCGCGCCTGCTGTGCGGCGAGGCGGGCTTCCGCGTCGGAACTCAAGGATGCGTTGCTCACGGTTGTCGGACGACCCTTCGGAAGGCCGGTCGGGGGCGAAGACGACGCTGTACCGAGCGGGGCCGGAGCCCCGTCGCGCGGCGTCTGCTCACCGTCCCCCGGCCTCCGGACAGAGAGCTATGGGAATGCGTCGAACGCCCCCGGCAGGCTACCTCGGCGGCCCGCCGGAGGCAAGAATCGGGCCCTGAAACGCACCGTGCGGCGGACTCTGCCACTGCCAGGCACGGATGCCCCTGAGTGGCTTGCCGGCCCGCCCAGCCCGCCGGCGAGCGACGGGGAGGCCGCCCAAGGCTCAGGGAGAGCGATCGAGGGTGCGGTAGACGACCGGCACCACCAGCAGGGTGAGCAGCGTCGAGGTCAGCAGTCCGCCGACCACAGTCAGCGCCAGCGGCGTGCGCAGCTCGCTGCCCTCGCCGAAGCCGATCGCCATCGGCAGCAGGCCCAGCACGGTGGTGGCGGTGGTCATCAGGATCGGGCGCAGCCGGATCAGTCCGGCCTCGCGCAGTGCCTCGAGCTTCGGCATCGCCTCGTCGCGGCGCAGACGGTTGGCGGTGTCGACCAGGATGATCGCGTTGTTGACCACGATGCCGGCGAGCAGGATGGCGCCGATCAGCACCACGATGCTCACAGGCGTCCCCGTGATGCGCAGCGCCAGGAGGGCGCCGATCACCGAGAACGGCACCGAGAAGAGGATGACGAAGGGGTGCAGCAGCGACTCGAACTGCGACGCCATCACCAGGTAGACCATGAAGATGGCGAGCAGGATGGCGGTGCGCAGGCTGCGGTACGAGGTCTCCATCTCCTGGCGCTGACCACGCAGGCTCCAGTCGAAGCCGCTGGGGAACTCGATCGCCTGCAGCCGCGCCTCGAGCTCGTCGCTCACCGCGCCGAGGTCGCGCCCGAGCAGGTTGGCGGTGATCCGCGCCACCCGGCTGCCGTCGGCGCGCCGGATCTCCGCCGGCCCCACCGACTCGGTGATCGCCGCCACCGCCGACAGCGGGATCGGGGTGCGACCCTCCTGGGCGACGTTGAGGTTGGCGAGGTCGCGCACGCTGTCGCGGTACTGCTCCTCGGTGCGCAGGCGGATCTCGATGTTGCGGTCGTCGCGGATCACGTCGGTCGCGATGTCGCCCTGGATCTTGGTGCGCAACACCTCGCCGAGCTGTCCGACGGTCAGACCGAGGCGGGCGAGGCGGTCGCGGTCGAAGCGGATCTGGATCTCGGGATTGCCGCCCTCGGTCGACGAACGCAGGTCGCTGAGACCCTCCACCTGCGACAGCTCGGCGATCACCTGATCGGCGAGGCGCTCCAGCAGCTCGAGGTTGTAGCCGCGGATCTCGACCTCGATCGGGGTGCGGAAGCTGAAGTACGACGGCCGGCCGAAGCGGTGCTCGAGGCGTTGGTTGCGCGCCGCGAGACCGGTCGCCTGAAGACCGGGATCGACACCGGCGTCGATGCCGGCGGCCACTTCGGGGTCGACCCCGGCAACCGAGTACGACTCGTTCTGCTCCTCGATGTAGGCGCCGATGCGCCGGATCAGCTCGTCCTCACCCTCGCGGGTCGACGGCGTCTCGAGCAGCAGGGTGATCTGGCCGATGTTCTCGCGCGTCTCGCCGGCGCTGCCGCCCTGCTCGTTCGAGGTGCCGGCGACCGCGTACACGGTCTCGACCCGCGGCAGCTCGGCGGCGAACGCCTCCACCGCGCGCAGCCGGCGATCGGTGATCTCGAGACGGGTGCCCGGCTCGAGCTCGGCGTCGACGAAGAACTCGCCCTGCACCAGCTCGGGCACCAGCTCGGTGCCCAGCGAACGCGCCATCAGCAGGCTGGCGGCAAGCAGCACCGCGACGGTGACCAGCACCTGCAGCGGCCGCGCCAGCAGCGTCTCCAGCGAGCTGCCGTAGCCCTGGCGCAGACGCTCCAGACCGCGGTCGAAAAGGCGCAACGGCGGATCGAGCACGACCTGTCCGAACCGCGCGGCGCCGCGCACCAGTGCTCCGATCAGCCGCGCGAGGCCCGAGAAGACGGCGAAGCTGCCGCGGGCGAAGCCGCGGGTGAGGGGATTGCCCTGGCCGAGCTCGGAGGCGCGCGGCCGCTCCGCCCCGGAGCCCAGGCCGGGGCGCGAGGCGAGCATCGGGATCACGGTCAGCGCGACCGCCAGCGAGACCACCAGCGAGAAGGTGACGGTGAGCGCCTGGTCGCCGAACATCTGGCCGGCGACCCCTTCGACGAAGACGATCGGGGCGAAGACGCAGATCGTGGTGAGGGTCGACGCGACGACCGCGGTGGAGACCTCGGAGGCGCCTTCGCGCGCCGCGTCCTCGATGCCGAGACCCTGGTCGCGGCGGCGCTGGATCGCCTCGAGCACGACGATCGAGTTGTCGACCAGCAGCCCGATGCCGAGGGTGAGGCCGCCGAGCGACATGATGTTCAGCGACACCCCCGAGACGTACATCAGGAAGAAGGTCGCCATCACCGAGACCGGGATCGAGATGCCGATGATCAGGGTGTTCTTGAGGCTGCGCAGAAAGACGTAGAGCACCAGGATGGCGAGCAGGCCGCCCATCGCCGCGGTGTCGATCACCGCCCGCACCGACTCCTCGATGTAGCGCGCCTGGTTGGTGACCACGGTCAGCTCGAGGCCACCGCCGAGCCGCTCGAGGCGCTCGTCGAGCGAGTTGACGGCCTCGAGCACGCGGTCGGCCACCTGCACCGTGTTGGTGCCGCCCTCCTTGTAGATCGCCACCTCGACGCTCTCGCGGCCGTCGATGCGGGTGATCACCTCGCGCTCCTTGGCGCCCATGTAGACCCGGGCGACGTCGGCGAGGCGCACGGTGGCGCCGCCCTGGCGGTCGACGACGACGTCGCGCACGTCCTCTGGCCGCACGAACTCGTTCACCGTGCGCACCAGGAACTCGGTCTGCCCGTCGCGCAGCCGGCCACCGGTGAGGTTGATGTTCTCCTGCGCCAGCCTCTGCAGCACCCTGGCCGTGGTCAACCCCAGAGCGGTGATCCGCCGCTCGTCGAGCTCGACCTGGATCTCCTCCTCTAGGCCGCCGGAGACGATCACCGCGGCCACGCCCTCGACGCGCTCGAGCACGCGCTTGACCTCCTCCTCGCCGATCAGGCGCAGGCGGGTGAGGTCGACCTCATCGCCCGAGGCGGTGAGCCCGATGCGCAGGATCGGATCGAGCGACGGATCGAAGCGCAGCAGCACCGGCTGCTCGGCGTCGAGAGGCAGGCGCACGACGTCGAGCCGCTCGCGCACGTCGAGCGAGGCGAAGTCCATGTTGGTGCCCCAGGCGAACTCGAGGGTCACCTCGCTGACGTCGGGGCGCGAGCTCGAGGTCACCCGCACCACGTTGTTGACCACCCCGACCGCGTTCTCGACCGGTCGGCTCACCAGGCTCTCGACCTCGGTCGGCGCGGTGCCGGGGTAGTCGGTGCGGACGGTGAGCGAGGGGTAGGTGATGTCGGGCAGCAGGTCGACCGCCAGCTGACGGAACGCCACCACGCCGAACAGCGCCGCGGCGACGGCGAAGATGAACACCGTCACCGGCCGGCGGATCGAGAAACCGACCAGGCTCAAGTCGTGGCCTCCACGGCGCGGCGCGCCGCCGCTGCGGAGCTCATCGCGGAGAGCTGCCCGGCGGGCTCGCCGGCGGCCCGCCCTGACGGGCCCCGGGGCCCGGGAAGTTGCCGCTGCGCATCTGCTCGAGCCGCTGCTCGATCTGCTCGTCGCTCAGGCCGCGCGCACGCATGCGCTCCCTGATCCGCTCGACCACCTGAGGGTCGTTCAGGTCGGGCGCGAAGCCGGGCGGGAAGCCGCCGCCGGGGCGTCCCGGCTCGGCCGTCGGGGCGGTCTCGCCGCTCGCCCCTGCGCCACTCGCGGCGCCGTCCGCGGCCGACTCCCCTCGGGGACCGGCAGCCGCGGGCGTGGCTGCCGAGGTGCCGCCCGACGCCGCCTCGCCGTCCAGGGTGCGCTCACGCAGCACCTCGACCTGCACCCCGTTGGTCAGCGCGTCCTGGCCGACCACCACCACGCGGTCGCCCGGCTCGAGCCCGGAGAGCACCTCGACCAGGGTGTCCTCGGTGAAGCCGAGCCGCACGTTGCGCCGGGTCACCGTGTCGCCTTCTCCGACCGTGTAGACGGCGTCGCCGAGGCTCTCGAGCACCAGCGCCCGGCGCGGGATCACCAGCGCGTCCTCGTGGCGCTCGATCTCGAGGAAGACGCTGGCGAACATGCCGGGGCGCAGACGGCCGCGTCCGTCGACCGACAGGGTCACCCGCACCGTGCCGCTGGTGGCGTCGATCACCGGGTTGATGCGCAGCACCCGGGCGGTGAAGTCCTGACCCGGGAACGCCTCGACCCTGAGCTTGGCCTCCTGGCCGATCTCCAGCCGGGTGAGGTCCTTCTCGGGGATCTGGATGGTGCACAGCAGGGGATCGAAGTCGGAGAGCCGGAAGAGCACCGAGCCGCTCGAGACGAACTCGGCGAACTTGATCGCCCGCTCGATGATCAGGCCGGAGAACGGCGCCTGGATCTCGGTGTAGGCGAGCTGGATCTCGTCCTGGCGCAGCTGCGCCTGGGCCGAGTCGTAGCGTGCCTTGGTCTGGTCGTAGGTCTCTTTGGAGATCAGCTCCTCCTCGAGCGACCTGCGGGCGCGCTCGAAGTTGACCCGCGCCTCCTCCACCGCCACCCGCGAGACCTCGACCCGGGCCATCAGCTCCTTGGGATCGATGCGCGCCAGCACCTGGCCCTCGCGCACGAACTGCCCCTCCTCCGCCGCCAGCTCGACGATCGGACCGCCGGTGCGCGCCACGATGTCGACCTCGCGCTCGGCCTCGAGCAGGCCGTTGGTCTCGAGGTAGTCGCCGATGCCGCGACGCTCGGCGACCACGACCTCGACCGGGATGGTGCCTCCGCCGCCGCCCATGTCGCCGAAGCCGCCGAAGCCACCGGCGCCACCCGGACCGCCCGGGCCGCGACCGCCGCCACCCCCGGGCCCCTGGGCGCCGCCGGCACCGTTCTGATCGCCGCCGGCGCCGCCGCCACAGGCCAGCGGCAGTGCCAGCACGGCGATCAGGGAGAGCAGGAGAGCCACACGTCGCGGCAGGGCGGCGAGGCGCCAGGCATCGGAGACAACGGGGCGGAGTCGGGAGCTCACGGTGATCTGGGTCACGGCAGGGATCTCTCTGAGGGTGAGGTCGCGGCGCCGCGGGCGGGCCGCCGGGGCCGGCGGAGGCGGCCGGCGGCGACCGTAGCAGTGCAGACGCGGCGCGGCGCCGCGAGTGGTCAGGTCTTCGTCAGGCTTGTGCGGGTGACGTCTCAGACCGCCGGCTCGGCCGCCGCGGCCTCGCCGTCGCGTGCGGCGCGGCGCGGGCCCACCGATCGCGCCGAGCGCACGACGCGCTCGAAGAAGAGCTTGAAATCGTCGACCAGCGTGTAGAGGGTCGGCGTCACCAGCAGGGTGAGGAAGGTGGATGTGGTCAGGCCGCCGAGGATCACCAGCCCGACCGGCGCCCAGAAGGCAGCGCGGCCCTCGGGCTGGCCGAAGACCTGCGGCAGGAAGAACGGCGCCACCATCGGGAAGAGTCCCAGGATGGTGGTGATCGCGGTCATCAGGATCGGCCGCAGCCGGTGGCGGCCGCCGAGGATCACGGCGTTGTCGCGGCTCATGCCGTCGGCGCGCAAGGTGTTGATGTGGTCGACCAGCACGATGGCGTTGTTCACCACGATGCCGGCGAGGATGATCAGCCCCATGTCGGCGGTCGACGAGCGTGGCTGGCCGGCGAGCTTCATGATCAGCCCGACGCCGGTGAAGGCGAACGGGATCGAGAGCAGGATGGTGAACGGCTGCAGGAAGCTCTCGAACAGCGCCGCCATGATCATGTAGACGAGGATGACCGCGAACAGGAAGGCGATCATGGTGCTGTCGGCGTCTTCCTCGGCGTCGCGCCAGGAGCGTGCGAAGCGCCACTCGTAGCCCTCCGGCAGCTGGTAGCCGCCGAGGGTGCGGCGCACCATGCCCATGGCGGCGAACGAAGGCATGTCGCCGACCGTCGTCGCCGAGATCTCGATCTTCGAGCGCCGGTTCTCGCGCTCGATGGTGCGCGCCCCGGCGGCGCGCTCGGCCTGCACCAGGGCACCGAGCTGCAGCGGCGTGTCGCCGAAGACCGGCAGGCTCTCGAGCTGGTCGAGGGTCTCGCGGTCCTCCTCGCGGTACTGCATCACCACGTCGATCTCGCGCTGGTCGCTCTTGTACTTGGTCACCGCGCGCGACGACAGGGCGCTGGAGACGGTCTGGGCCACCGCCTGGGTCGACAGGCCGGCCTGCACGCTGCGCTCGGCGTCGACCTGCAGCCGCAGCTCCTCGGCACCGCTCTCCAGCGAGGTGTCGACGTCCTTGAGGAAGGGCACCTGGGAGAGGGTCCCGGTGATGCGCGGCGCCAGCAGCTCGAGCACCTGCAGGTCGTCACCGACCAGCTCGACGTCGACCTGGCTCGAGCCGGCGCCGGGCGGGCCGTGCTGGGCGGCGGCGGTCTTGAAGATGACGCCGGCCAGGGTCGGCAGGGCGTCGCGGATCTCGGCCTGGATGTCGGAGGCGCGCTTCTGTGCGTCCTCCTCGGGCACCAGGTAGATCTCGAAGCGGTTGCCGCTGCCGCCGTGGCGGTTGCGCGAGCGTCCGCCGCCGCGACGGTACTCGTGCGCGATGTCGGCGATCTCCCACTTCTCGCGGTTGCCGTCGAGCAGGGCGTAGATCTGGTCGAAGACCTCGGCGCGCTGCTCGGTGGAGTAGTTGCGCGGCGTGTCGACGAAGAGGCTGAGCTGACGCCCCTCGGAAGGCGGTGAGAAGGTGCGCTCGATGCCGCTGTAGAGCTTCCACGAGCCGACCAGCACCAGGATGGCGCCGACGGTGAACACGAAACGGTGGCGCAGGGTCAGCGCGATGGTCCAGCCGTAGGCGTCGACCATGCGGCTGAGCAGGCCCGGCTTCGACGGCGGCTCCGAGCGCAGCAGCTTCGAGGCGACCAGCGGCACGACGGTCAGCGAGACCAGCAGCGACGCGGCCATCACGATGCAGACCGTCAACCCGATGTCACCCATGAAGCGGCCGAAGCGGCCCGCCGAGCCGACGAACAGCACCGGCAGGAAGACGCTCATCGTGGTGGCCGTCGAGCAGATGATCGGCATCGCCACTTCGCTGGCGCCGCGCAGGCTCGCCGTCCTGGCGTCCTCGCCGAGCTCGTCGTGGTGACGGAAGATCGACTCGATGACCACGATCGAGTTGTCCAGCAGCATGCCGACCGCGAGCATCAGGCCCATCAGGCTCATCACGTTGAGGGTCATCTCGGTGAGGTCGGCCTGGCGCAGCAGGTAGATGAAGACGAAGGTGGTCACCACCGACAGCGGCACCGCGATGGCGATCAGCAGCGTGGTGCGCAGCTTGCGCAGGAAGATCAGCGTGAAGAGCACCGCCAGGCCGCCGCCGAGAACGCCGGAGCGGGTGAGCTCGGAGAGGCCTTCGGAGACGTCGACCGAGGTGTCGTGGAAGTGGCGCAGGCTGAGCCCCTGACCCTCGGGGCTGGCCAGCAGACGCTCGTACTCACCCTTGGCGCGCTCCACCACCCGCAGCAGGTTCGCGGTGCTGGTCTTGTTGATCGAGATCGAGATCGACTCCTCGCCGTTGAGGTAGTCCCAGCTCTCGCGCTCGGGAAACGTGTAGTCGACCTCGGCGACGTCGGCGAGGGTGAGGCCGTCGCCGCGGATCGGCAGCTCGCGGATCTCCTGCAGGTTGGTGAGCTCGCCGAGGGTGCGCACCTGCAGCCGGCGGGCGCCCTCCTCGAGGTAGCCGGCGGAGACGTTGAGGTTGCCCTGGCGCAGCGCCGCGGAGAGCTGCCGCACGTCGATTCCCGACGCCTGCAGCCGCGCCGGTATCAGGTTGATCTGGATCTCGCGCCGCTGCACGCCGCGCACCTGCACCTGGGCGACGCCCTCGAGCCGCTCGAGACGCGGCTGCACCACGTCCTCCATGAAGTCGTAGAGGCGCTCGCGGCTCCAGTTGGAGCTGACGCTGGTGCGCAGCACCGGGATGTCGCTGCTCTGGAAGCGGCGGATGTAGATGCGCTCGACGTCCGAGGGCAGGCGGTCGCGCACCCGGTCGAGGCGGTCGCGCACCTCGACCGCGGCGAGGTCCATGTCGGTGCCGTCGACGAAGGTGAGGTTGACGTTGGCGCCGTCCGCCGAGGCGCTCGAGGTCAGCGTCTCGAGGGCGTTGAGCGTGCCGAGGCCATCCTCGAGAGGTCGCACCAGCTCGCGCTCCACCTCGCCCGGCGAGGCCGACGGGTAGGGCACGTTGACCCAGATGTTCGACGACGAGAACGCCGGCAGGAACTCGAGCGGCAACCGGGTCAGCGACAGCCAGCCGAGCACCAGCAGGCCGAGAACGCCCATCGCCATCGTGATCTGGCGCTCCACGGAGTAGCGCACGATGGCGTTGACGCGCACGTGGTGCGGCGGCGCCTGCGGCGAGATCTCGAGCGGCTCCGCGGCGACTTCGCCCGCCGCCTCCTCGCCGCTCGCCTGCGACTCTTCGCTCATCGCTGTCTCACGCCTCGCGGAGGTGCCGATGCCGCCTGGCCGCCGACCACGCCGGGGACGCGGCAGGAGCCCCGGCGGTCAACGGCTGCGCGGCGAATCGGACTTCTGATGCTTGCGCCGCATCTCCTCGTCGATCCGGTCGATGCGCGCCTCGAACAGCTCGAGCTGGCGCGGCGTCAGCATCTCCCGCACGTCGTCGCGGATCGTCTGCAGCCGCTCGCAGTAGCGCTCGCGGGTGTCGTCCCAGAAGACCCGCGACAGGTTCCCGTGCTCCTCGAGCAGGGACTCGATCGCCGCCTCCTGGGCCGGCTCGAGGGCGAGCTCGGCGTCGATCTTCTGCACGTGCTCGGCGCGCTTGAGCGCCCGCTCGGCCTGCGAGCGCGGCTCCGGCTGGCGCGAGCAGTCGAACCAGATCTCGCCTGTGACCGGCGCCGACGGCTCCGGCGGGTCTGCCGCCAGCACCAGGCGGTCACCGAGGATGCCGAGGCTGGCGCCGAGCACCAGCACCGAGGCCAGCGCCAGGAACATCCAGCGCCGTCCCGCCTTGCGCTCGAAGCTCACGGCTCGAGCCCTCCGAGGGCGCTCTCCTCGGCGTCGAACCAGGCGACGCCGCCGATCAGGGTGAGGTCCTCGGCGACCCGGCTGCCGATCTCGGAGCCTTCACCCAGGACTCCCCACTCGAGCCCCTGCTCGTCGCGATCGGGGCCGGCCGAGAGCACCAGCGCGGTGGCCAGGCAGACGCCGGCCGCCAGCGGCGCCAGGCGCAGGGTCCAGGCGCGCCAGAAGCGCGCCGGATCGAGGCCCAGGCGCGCCTCGCGCAGCTGCCGGAAACGGACCACGAAGCCCGGGTCTCGCGGCATCTCGTCGACCCGCAGCAGCTCGGAGACGGCGCGCAGCTCGCCGAGCTCGCGGGCGCAGCCCGAGCAGCCGGACAGGTGGCGGGCGACCGGCCTCGACAGCTCCTCGCCGTCGATCCGTGCCGACAGGAAGGGCCGCGCCTGGGCGCAGGTCACCACCTCCTGCGACGGGGTCGCAGGAGACTCACCTGCCGGCGTGCCGCCGCGGCGGGTGCGATCGTCGCTGTTGCTCTCGATGCTCATGCGACACCTCTTCGGATTCCGAGTTTCGCCAACTGGTCGCGCAGCCGGAGGCGGGCGCGGTGGACGCGGATCTGCACGGTACCCATCGGGATACCCAGGCGGGCCGCGATCTCGGCGTAGGTCAGCTCCTCGAGCTCCTTCATCATCAGTGCGGTGCGGTACTTGTCGGGCAGCTCGGAGAGGAGTCGGGCAAGGTGCTTGCCGAGCTCCTTCGACTGCGCCCGCCGGGTGGCCGGCATCTCCTCCTGGCTCGGGTAGAGCGCGATCTCCGGCAGCTCCGGGGTGTCTACCCAGCGTGCCCGTCGCCGCAGCTCGTCGCGCGAGCGGTTCGCCGCGATCATGAAGAGCCAGGAGCGGAAGGCGGCCGGGTCGGCCAGGGTGTGCAGCTTCTCGTTCGCCTGCAGGAATGCCTCCTGGGCGACGTCCTCGGCGAGCTGCTCGTCGCGCAGGTAGCCGAAGGCCAGCCGGCGCACGGCGGACTCGTAGCGATCGACCAGCAGATCGAAGGCCGACTCGTCACCGCCACGCACCCTCTCGACGAAGTGTGCGTCGGACTCCGGAGTCGGATCCGGACGGTCGTCGCGGCCCGTCAAGGAGCGGACCTCTCGAACCGCGATCTGAGCGAGAGCCATCGATGGAATTCCCTGGAGTTGCGGTACTTGCCGGCGCGCGGAGGACCGGGTGCCGGAGCTCCCGCGTCTGCGCCCAGTGGGACGGCATCGCTCTGTGAGCTGTTTCGTTTTCTCGGGAGCAGGGCCATCGTCTAGGAGTCGAGGGAGACGGGCGGAACACCGCGGCCGCACGGCTGGCGACCTGGTCGACGCAACCGGGGCGAGAATCCGGCGATTCCAGCCCCGGGGCCAGCCGAAGCGAACGCCATCGCGGCCCGGCTCTTCATTCTGCCCCATCCGCCGACTCGCCGCGCGAGCTCGCGCCCTGGCTCGCGGTCGCCGAGCGCCACAGCGCCGGCAGGTGCCGGTCGAGCCACTCCAGCGCGTCGCCCTCGTCGAAGCGGCCGTCGAGCTGGGCCTCGTAGGCGGCGTCGAGCACCGGCTTGAACTCGGGACCGGGAGGGCGGCCACGGTCGATCAGGTGACGACCGAGGATCAACGGCTGGGGCGCCGCGTCCTCCACCTTCAGCCGCTCGGCGCAGCGGCGTAACCAGAGCACCGCCTCGTCGTCGGGCTCGAGTGGGGGCCGGCCGCGCTGGTCGGCCCGCACCACCCGGATCAGCCGGTCGATCCTCTCCACCCGGCGCGCCAGCCGGCGTACCGCCGAGTCGGAGGCCCCGGCCGCATAGAGCTGCTGCGGCTTGAGGTGCTCGCGCACCAGCGGCACCACCTGGTCGGCGAGCCGCCGCTGGGCGGTGAGCCGGGCGAGGAACTGCCGCGTCGGCGGCTCGCCGGCGGCCTCGTGACCGGGTGAGCGGATGCGGCCACCCTCCTCCACCGTGGTCGCCGGCTTGCCGAAGTCGTGGCAGAGGCAGGCCATGCCCACCACCAGGTCCTCCCAGGGCTCGCCGATGCGCTCGGCGGCGAAGGCGTCGAGCACCAGGCCGGTGTGCACGAAGACGTCGCCCTCGGGATGCCAGCGCGGATCCTGCGGGCAGCCGACCAGCACCTCGATCTCGGGGAAGAAGCGCAGCCACTCGGCGCGGCGCAGCAGCTCCAGGCCGAGGCTCGGGCGCCTGCCGCGCAGCAGCAGCTTGCGGAACTCCTCGAAGATGCGCTCGGGGGCGAGCTCCTCGATGCCGACCCGGCGGCAGAGCTCGATCGTCTCCTCGGCCGGATCGAGCTCGAAGCGAGCGGTGAACTGCGCCCCGCGCAACACCCGCAGAGGGTCCTCGACGAAGCGCTCCGAGACGTGACGCAGCCGGCGGCGCTCGAGGTCCTGCCGGCCACCGACCGGATCGATCAGCTCGCCGGTCAGGGGGTCGTAGGAGATCGCGTTGATGGTGAAGTCGCGCCGTCTGGCCGCCTCCTCGAGCGACAGGTCGGGATCGGACTGGACCTCGAAGCCGCGGTGGCCGAGGCCGCGCTTCGACTCGCGCCGCGGCAGCGCCACGTCGAAGGGATGGTCACGCAGCTTGACCACGCCGAACGCCTCGCCGACCCGGTCGATCCGGTGGCTCTGCTCGAGCAGGGCGACGAGCTCTTTGGGCGCGAGGCCGAAGACCTCGAGGTCGAACTCCTCGACGTCGATCCCCAGCAGCGCATCGCGCACCGATCCGCCGACCACCAGACAGCGGCCACCGGCCCGGGCGATCTCGCGACAGAGCGCGTCGAGGGCGGCGAGGTGCCCACGCGCCGTTCCTCGGAAGTCGAGCGCCATGACGCCCCGCATTCTAGGGAGTGGCGGCCGGGAACGGGCGCGCGCCGCGGAGCCCACCGCGGCCCACGAGCGGCTCCGGCGCTCTGATAGCTTCTCCGCGAACGCCCGCTCCCGGGCCTCGTCCGCTACGCGAGCACCCTGAGGAGTTTCCGCGCCGATCCGCGGGTTCGTGCTCCGGCATCGATCCCGCCCGCGATCCCCGCCGGGCCGGCGCCGCGACGCTCTCTTCCGGAGGAATCACCTTGAAACGCCACACGACCCGACAGCACCCGCGTCTGGCTCTGCAGCTCCTGCTCGTCGCAGCCCTGGTCCTGGGCCTCGCCGCCACCGCCTCGGCCCAGCTCCCAGGCACGCTCTTCGGAGTCATCCAGGACGAGAACGGCGAGCCGGTCGGCGGCGTGAAGATCGTCATCACCGACCCCGAGCGGGCCGACTTCGTGCAGGAGGAGACCTCCGACAAGCGCGGCCGCTACCGCATCTTCGTCACCAACGCGACGGTGCCGTACTCCTTCAAGTTCTCCAAGGAGGGGTACCAGCAGTTCGAGCTCAACGGCGTCAAGATCGGCGCCCGCCAGGACACCCGGCGCAACTTCACCATCAAGAGCCTCGAGGCCGCTGCCGCCGACGCGCAGGCGGCGGGCACCGCCGACCCGGCCGAGACCGCCAAGGGCGCGGCGACCGAGATCTACAACCAGGGCGTGATGGCCCTCAACGGCGGCGACCTCGACACCGCGGAGGCCGCCTTCCTCGAGGCGCTCGACAAGCAGGCCGACCTGGCGCTGGCGCATGCCGCCCTCGCCCGCCTCTACCTGCGCCAGGAGTCCTGGGCCAAGGCCGCCGAGCAGGCCGAGCTGGCGGTCGCCGCCGACGTCGACGTCGACTCGATGCAGCAGGTGCTCTACTCCTCGTACTCGGCCCTCGGCGACAGCGAGAAGGCCGACGCGGCACTGAAGAAGATGCAGGCGGCCAATCCCGAGGCGGCCAGCGTCAACCTCTACAACGAGGCAGCCGACGCCTACAACAACGGCGACATGGCGACCGCGAAGGACGGACTGACTCGGGTGCTCTCGGTCGACCCCGACCACGCCAAGGCCAACTACATGCTCGGCCTGGTGCTGATCGGCGAGGGTGACAACGCCGGGGCGAAGACCCACCTCGAGCGCTTCCTCGAGCTGGCGCCGGACGACCCCGACGCGGCGACCGCTCAGGAGATGCTGCAGTACCTCGACGGCTAGTACCCCGAAGCCGCCTCTTCCCGGCCGCTCCTTCGCGGCAACACGCAGGAGCGACCATGTCGAGCCTCTCGAGCCCCGCCGCGACCCTGGTCGCGGCCCTCGCTCTCCTCGCCCCGCCGCTCGCCGCCCAGCCGGCGACGGCGCCCAGCCCGGCCGGCGCTCCGCAGGCTGCAGCCGCGCCGGCCGAGATCACGCTGCGCACGGTGATGCAGCACCCCGAGTGGCTCGGCCGCGAGCCGCAGGATCCGTACTGGTCGGCGGACGGCGCCAGCGTCTACTTCGAGCGCGCCCGCGCCACCAGCGAAGGGCTCGACCCCCGCACCACCGAGCTCTACCGCATCGACGTCGCGCCGCCGCCGGCAGAACCGCTCGGCGACGAAGAGCTCGAGCCGATCCCGGACCGTGCCCTGGCCGAGGCCGACGCCGCCGAGCGGGTGCGCGACCGGCGCAGCGGCCGCCTGCTCGCGGTGCGCGACGGCGACCTCTTCCTGCACCCGCCGGGCGGCAGGGCACGCCAGCTCACCCGCACCGGCGACCGCGAGAGCGCTCCCTTCTTCCTCGACGACGGGCGCGTCGGCTTCGTGCGCGGCGGCGCGGTCTACGCCCTCGACCTCGAGACCGCGCTGCTCTCCGAGCTCTTCCAGGTGCTCGCCGGGGAGGCGCCGCTCGACGAGCTGGACCGCGAGCGGACCGAGGCGGGATACCTCGGGCGCCAGCAAGACCGGCTGTTCGACTGGGTGCGCGCCGAGCAGACCCGCTCGCGCCTCGCCATCGAGCGTCGCGAGACGCTGCTGCGCGAGGACCCCTCGCGGCCGCTGCCGCCGCTGCACGTCGGCAAGGGGCTGCGCCCGGAGCGGGTCGTCGCGTCGCCCGACGGCCGCCACGCCCTGGTCGTCGCCGGGCCCGAGAAGCCCGCCGAGCCGCGGCGCGACAAGATGCCCGCGTACGTCAGCGCCTCCGGCTTCGTCGAGGTCGAGGACGTGCGACCCAAGGTGGGCGACAGCGGCCGCGGCCCCCACACCCTGCTGCTGCTCGATCGGCTCGCGGGCCGGGTGGCCAGGATCGACCTCGGATCGCTGCCGACGATCGACGAGGATCCCCTCGCCGAGCTGCGAGCCGCCGCCGAGCGACGCGAGCAGCAGCGACGGGAAGCGGCCGGGGACTCGGGCTCGTCGAGCGAGGAGGAAGGCGAGACCGGCGCCGCAGGCCAGGGCGCCGAAGACACTGAGGCCAGCGAGGCCAGCGAGGGCGCCGACAGCGGCGACGGGGTCCCGGCGGCGCCCGCGCCGGGCAGACCGCGTCCGGTCAGCGTGGTCACGGCGCAGTGGAGCGCGGACGGCGGCCACGTCGCGGTGCAGCTCGTCTCGCACGACAACAAGGATCGCTGGGTGGCGGTGCTGGCGCCCGATCCCGGCGCCGACGCGGCTCCGGCGCTGCGCTCGCTGCTGCACGACCACGATCCGGCCTGGATCAACTGGAGCTTCCGCGACGTCGTCTGGCACCCCGGCGGCGACTCGCTGCTGGCGCTCTCCGAGCGCAGCGGCTTCTCGCAGCTCTACCGCCTGCCGCTCGCGGAGGGCGCCTCGCCGGTCGCCCTCACCACGGGCGACTTCGTGGTCGACGAGCTGCAGCTCTCGAGCGACGGGCAGTGGGCCTACTTCACCGCCAACGTCCTCGATCCCGGCGCCTACGACGTCTTCCGCGTCGCCACCTCCAGGCCGGACGCAGCGGACGCCGAGGAGCTCTCGGCCTCCGGACGGGTCAGCGACAAAGGCGGCCTGACCAGCTTCGTGCTGTCGCCCGACGACCGTCGTGTGCTGCTGCTGCACTCGACCAGCCTGCGCCCGCCCGAGCTCTTCGTGCAGAGCGCCGAGGCGGGGGCAGGCGCGGCCACCCAGCTCACCTCCCTGGTCAGCGACGAGTACCTGACGCTGCCCTGGGTCGAACCGCGCATCGTCGACGTGCCGGCGACCCACCCCACCGCCGGCAATCCGGACCTGCGTCCGATCCGCGCCCGCCTCTTCCTGCCCGACGCGGACCGCTTCCCCGCCGGCGACCGCCCGGCGGCCTTCTTCGTGCACGGCGCCGGCTACCTGCAGAACGCCCACCGCGGCTGGTCGAGCTACTTCCGCGAAACGATGTTCAGCAGCCTGCTGGCGCAGCGCGGCTACGTGGTGCTCGACATGGACTATCGCGGCTCGGCCGGCTACGGGCGCGACTGGCGCACCGCGATCTACCGTCAGATGGGCACTCCCGAGGTCGAGGATCTCGAAGACGGCGTGCGCTACGTCGCCGCGGAGCACGGCGTCGACCCGCAGCGCGTCGGCGTCTGGGGCGGCTCGTATGGCGGCTTCCTGACCTTCATGGCGATGTTCAGGCAGCCGGAGCTGTTCGCCGCCGGCGCGGCGCTGCGCCCGGTGACCGACTGGGCGCACTACAACCACCCTTACACCTCGAACATCCTCAACACTCCGGAGCTCGACCCCGAGGCCTACGAGCGCAGCTCGCCGATCGAGTTCGCCCAGGGCCTCGAGAAGCCGCTGCTGATCTGCACCGGGATGCTCGACGACAACGTCTTCTTCCAGGACTCGGTGCGCCTGGTGCAGCGCCTCATCGAGCTCGAGAAGACCGGCTGGGAGATCGCCATCTACCCGGTGGAGCCGCACGGCTTCCTCGAGCCGTCGAGCTGGCTCGACGAGTATCGGCGCATCCTCGAGCTGTTCGAGGAGCACGTGCGCGGCGTCTGCGACTGCGCCGAGGGGCCATGAAGCGCGCCGGGACGGGCGCCTCGGACCCGGCGGGCGCGGCCGCCGCCGTGACCGGGGCGGAGCTGGCGCTGCCGACCTCGCACGGCTGCTTCGTCTGCGGCGAGAGCAACCGGCACGGCCTGCGTCTTCGTTTCCGGGCTGTCGGGCCCGACGAGGAGGGCCGGCAGGGACGGCGGGTGGTCGCCGACACCTCGCTGTGCACCCACCACGCCGGCTTCGCCCAGCGCGCCCACGGCGGCATCGTCGCCGCCCTGCTCGACGAGGCGATGGGCTGGGCGACGATCCTGCGCGGAGGGCGCTTCTCGTTCACCGGCGAGTTGCAGGTGCGCTACCTGCGGCCGGCGCCGATCGGCGTGCCGCTGCGAGTCGAGGCATGGGTCGAGCGGCACAACCGGCGGATGGGCTTTGCCGCCGCGCGGCTGTCGGCACGGGGCCAGGAGCCCGGAACCGTCGGCGGTGGTGACGGTGAAGCCGGCGAGGTGCTGGCGACGGCGACCGGCAAATTCCTCTTCACCGGCCGCGCCGAGAGCGAGCGGATCGCCGAGCAGCTGATCTACTCCGAGGGCTCCTGGCGCCTGCCCTCCGACCCCTAGCGCGTCCTCGAGGTCCTCTAGGCCGACGGCGAACGCCAGGCCATCGCCACGCGCCGCTCGAGGGCCAGCCCGGCGCGGCGTTCGGCGTCCTCCTCCTCGTGCAGCAACGGCGCCTCGCCGGGGACCAGCTCGTAGAAGCCGTGACGCCGGTACCAGGGGGCGTTCCAGGGCACCTCCTCGAAGGTGCGCAGGGCGACGCCCTCGAGGCCGCGCGAGACCGCCTCCTGCTGCACCCGGCGCAACAGGGCGCCGCCGAGCCCGAGCCTGCCGAAGCGGGGCGTCACGCTGAGCTGCTCGAGCAGCAGCCAACGACCGCCGCTCCCCACCGGTCTGGCGCAGGCGAAGCCGGCCAGCTCGTTCTCGTCCTCGACCACCCAGAGCAGCCCTCGCGAACAGGCGGCTTGCAGTGCCTCGAGCGGCAGCACGGAGTCGCCGTCCGGCAGCAGACCGGGATACTGCTCACGGAAGCGCTGATCGGCATGGCGCTCGATCGCCGCCAGGCGCTCGAGCTCGTCCGCGGACGCGGCGCGCACCGGCAGCGCCGTGCGGCCGGGGGCTTGAGGACCCTCCACCGCTCAGGCCTCCGGCGCCCGCTGCGTCCCGGTGCCGGCGAGGCGCTCCACCAGCAGGCAGCCGAGCCAGGCGCCGCCGCCGAGCACCGCGATGCCCAACCAGCTCGCCTGCAGGTCCTCCCAGGTGGCGGCGCGTCCCGGCACCACGAGTTGCAGCGCCTCGTCGAGACCCACCAGCACCGCGGCGCCGGCGAGCACGACGGGGCCGCCGAGAGAGCGCCCGAAGAAGCTGCGGCCGCGCGTCGCCACGACCAGCGCGGCGCCGAGCAGCCCCATCAGCCAGAAGTGGCCGATCTTGTCCTGGCCGGGCTGGATGCCCAGGTGATCGACCAGCCAAGGCCTGCCGCGCGGCAGGTTGGCGACCAGCAGGGTCAGCATGACGAGCGCAGCGAGGCCACCCGCGACCCAGCGACTGGCCCGCCGCACCGACGCTCTCCAGTCGCTCAAGACGAGCCGCTCTTCCAGCGAGACATCTCGTCTTCGACGAAGTGCTCGATCACGGTGCGGAAGACGGCGTCGACGAGCTCGGTCGAGACCCCGAGCTCTCCCGCCCAGCGACGGCGCTCGGCGAGCGCCTGGCGGACCCGCTCCGGCGCCCTGACCGCGGACTCGGACTGCTTGAACTGAGCCGCCTGCTCGACGTAGCGGGAGCGCAACGCGATCGCCTCGACGATGCCACGATCGATGGCGTCGATCTCCTTCCGCACCAGCTCCAGGGTCACGCACTGCTCGGGCGACCTCGGGCTGCGCTCCTTGTCTTCCATGGCGATTCTCGCTTTCCCCCCGACGCGACTGGCTGCGGAACCGGCGGCGGCCAGAGTCCTCGGGCGCCGCCAGCGAGCGGTCAGCATACCGTTACCCGAAGAGGCTGACCACCGATCCAGCCACCGATCCCGGACGACTCGGCTCAGTCGCCGCGCAGGGCACCGAGCAGGGGCAGCCGGACGACGTGACGGACCGCGGCGGCGCTCGCCAACGTGCCCACCGCGACGACAGCGACCAGGGTGAGCGCCAGCGACGCCCACGGCACCAGCGCCTGGCCGCCGAGAAGATGCGGCGCCACCGCGACCAGCGCCGCCGTCGCCCCCAGCAGCACCCCGAGCAGCAGCAGCACGGCGTTCTCCGCCAGCACCGTCCAGCCGAGCTTGCGGCGCGCGAAGCCGACCGCCTGCAGGGTGGCGAGCTCGGCGCTGCGCTCGAGCACGCCGCGCAGCAGTACCACGGCGAGGCCGAGAGTGCCGAGCAGCAGGCCGAGGCCGCCGAGCACCTGGAAGGTGCTGAGGTAGGTGTTCTCGACCGCCTGGAAGCTCTCGAGCACCTGGGTCGTCGAGCGGCTGTCGAAACCGAAGCGCTCGAGACCCTGCTCGAGGGTGGCGGCGACCTTCTCGGCCTGCCCCGGCGCCACGTCGAGGAGGAAGTCGCGCGCCCCGCCGCGGCTGGGGAACTCCTCCGCCAGGATCTCTTCGGCGACCAGCAGCTCGCTCTGGAAGATGCTCCGGCGCAGCAGCCCGACCAGGCGCAGACGCAGCGGCTCGCCGCGCTCGTTCTCGATCACCACGTCCTGCCCGAGGCCGGACTTGAGGATCCACATCACCGAGTTGAAGTCACCGAAGGCCGGGATCGCGCCGTCCTCGAGACGCCCCTCGAGCAGCGACCACGGATCCTCCTCGGCGCCGGGCAGGTCGACGAGCTGCTGGAACGAGAAGCCGCCGCGCTGGCGCAGCTCGGGCGAGATCCCGAGCAGCCGCGGACTGGTCGGCTGGTAGAGGTTCAGGCAGCTGACGTCGTCGCCCGGGACGACCCGCAGGCCATAGATCTCGGCGCCGGCGAGGAGCTCCGACTGCTCCTGTGAGAAGCCGAGGTCGAAGCGGCCGTCGGCGCTGGTGAGGTCTTCGTACACGGGCACGTCGGCGGTGGCGCGCAGGTCGAAGCCACCGGCGCCGGAGTCGCGCTCGTCCTCGTGTCCGAAGCGGTGGCCGTAGGCGCCGACGGCGACGATCACGAAGGTCGCCGAGGCGACCAGGGCCACCGACAGCAGGCTGCGGCCCGGCACCAGACCGACGTTGGCGAGCGCCATGCGCACCAGCCCGCCAGGACCGCCGTCGGTGATCAGCTGGCGCTCGCCGCGGCGCAGGCGCACCGCCAGCGCCGCCAGCCCGCAGACCAGCAGCGCCGCGCCGAGGCCGACGAAGACCGGTCCGGCGCTGCCCTCGGGCACCGCGAACGAGAGCGCCAACAGACCCAGCGCCGCGAGCGCCGAGAGCCAGAACACACGGCGACTCCAGCGCGCCTCGCGCAGCACCTCGGCGTCGCTGGTCACCTCGCCGCGCAGCAGCGACACCGGCGCCAGGCCGGCCAGCTGCCGCACCGTCCTCCACAGCACCACCGACACCAGTGCCAGGGCGCCGAGCGCTCCGCCGAACAGGGACAGCGGCGCCACGTGCAGCTCGAGGAAACGGGCTCCGATCGCTCCCACCCACACCGTGCCGAGTCCCCACATCATCAGCGCCGCGTAGGCCAGAGCCAGCCCCAGCCCGATCGCCACCCCGATCAGGCTGAGCACCAGCGCCTCGACCAGCAGTCTCCGGCGCACCGTCGGCAGCGGCGTGCCGTAGGCGAGCAGAGCGCCGATCTCGCGGCCGCGCCGCTCGGTACCGAGGCGGAAGAAGAGCGCCACCAGCAGCGCCGAGGCGACGATCAGGAAGAGGCTGAAGCCGATGAACAGGCCGGCGAAGTCGGTGGCGCCGCGCGCCGCCTCGAGGCCGCTGCTCTTGACCCCGCGCACCGAGACGCCGGCCCGCGCCAGCGGCAGCTCGGCCGGAAGGCGCTCGCCGAGCCGGGCCTCGACCTGCCGCGCCGAGGCTTCTCTCCCGTTGTCGCCCGCACCGCCCGCGGGCGCCAGCCACAGCGCGCTGAGCTCGCCGAAACGGTTGCCCCACAGGCGCCGCCCGAGCGCCTCGGCGACGAAGATCTTCGGCGCCCCGCGATACAGGTCCCAGTAGTCCTCGTCACGCTGCTCGATCAGCGACAGGTCGACCGGGAAGGTGGGATCCCACTCCGACATGTCGTCGGCGTCGGACACTCCGGGGAACTCCGGCGTCAGCTCGGCGGCGGCGCCGAGGCTGTCGAGTGCGACGATGCCCGCGAGCTCGAGGCGGACGGTGCGGGCGCGCAGCTCCTCGCTGTCGCCGACCTCCCAGTACTCGATCTCGAGCCGGTCGCCAGGCACCGCGCCGAGGTCCTCGGCGGCCCAGGCGTTGAGCAGCACCTGCTCCTCGTCGAGCGCCGGAGCGGGCGATCCGTCGAGCAGGCGCAGGCCGCCGAAGACGTCGGGAAGAGAGGGCAGATCGCCGGGCAGCGCGGCGATGGTGGAGTACGGCAGCAGCGGCCGCGGCAGGCTGCGGTCGGCGGCCGGATCGACGATACGCACCTGGTTGGCCAGGTAGGTCGAGACCGGAAGCCGCCGCCAACCCTCCTCCTCGGCCACCGCCAGCAGGTACTCCTCGAGCGGCGGACGCAGCACCACCTCGCGGGCGGTGACCCGCGCCACCTCCTCGTCGACGGCGACCTCGAGGCCGTAGTCCTCGAGCTGCGCCGCCTGTGCCAGCCGCTCGGCCAGCTCACCGGCCGCCTCGGGGGCGCCACTGACCAGCAGGGCGTTGACCCTCGCCCGCTGGTCGAGCGAACGCTGCAGGTCGCGCAGCGGCACGAAGACGTTGGACGGCAGGGTCTGGTGCGGCAGCAGGCCGAAGCGCCCCGGGCCGCGGTCCTCGAGCACTCCCCGCACCACCACCCGCATCGTCTGCACCACGTCGGCCGGGTCGGTGGAGCCCATCAGCGACTCGCGTGGCACGTCGCTGGGCCGCTGCAGGGCGATCAGCAGCTCGTCGCCGACCTCGGCCGCGAGCTCGCGGGCCAGCGTGGCGTTGACCAGCGCCGAGCCGAACAGCTGCCCGTCGACGCGCTCGAGGTCGAAGCGATCCTCGTAGCCGGGGAAGAGCGAGGCGAAGTCGTCGTCGATGCCCTGGATGCCGACCTGGGCGGCGCGGCGGCCGCTCTGCGGCACCGAGACCGATCCCTGCAGCAGCAGCGCGGGCACCACGTCGGCGAAGCGCTCCCCGAAGCCGTCCTGTTCCTCGAGCTCCTCGGCCAGGTCCTGGCGCAGGAAGCTCTCGGCGACGACGACGTGGTCGATGTCGCCGAGGCGCTCGAGGGTCAGGGCACGCAGCGAGCCGCGCATCGAGTCGCCGACCAGCAGGGCGCCGACCAGCACCGCGGTGCACACCGCGACCGCGGCGACGATCGCCAGGTTGATGCGCCAGAAGTGCAGCAGGCTCTCGAGCAGCAGCCCGCCGCGGCTGCCGGTCTCGCCGCCCGTCCCCTCGCCGGCGGCGCTCATGACGCCTCCCGCAGCTGGCCCTTGTCGAGTCGCAGGGTGCGCGGGAAACGACCGGCGAGGTCGAGCGAGTGGGTGACCACCACCATGGTGCCGCCCTCACGGCGGTGGAGCTCGAAGAGCAGGTCGCCGACGACGTCGGCGGTGGCGCCGTCGAGATTGCCGGTGGGCTCGTCGCAGAGCAGCAGCGACGGCCGGTTGATCAGGGCGCGGGCGATCGCCGCCCGCTGTCGCTCGCCGCCGGAGAGCTGCGCCGGGCGGTGGTCGAGTCGATGGGCAAGACCGACGGCGCCCAGCAGCTGCTCGGCGCGCTGGCGGGTGCCGACGGCGCCGGGGTGCGCCAGCGTCGGCATGAGGACGTTCTGCAGCACGCCGTACTGCGGCAGCAGATGGTGGTCCTGGAAGACGAAGCCGACGCGGTCGCTGCGGAAGCGGCTGAGGCGCTCGCCCTCGAGGCTCGACAGGTCGACGCCGTCGATCTCGACGCTGCCGGCGTCCGGCCTCTCCAGGGTGCCGAGGATGTGCAGCAGGGTGCTCTTTCCCGACCCCGAGGGCCCGATCACCGCCACGGCTTCGCCTGCCGCGAGATCGAGGTCGGCGCCGCGCAGCACCACCACCTCCTCGCCACCGAGACGGTACGACTTGTCGAGCGAGCGGGCGCGCACCGCGCCGCCCTCCTGCCGACTGGTGGACTGCCCCGCCGCCGCGGCGTGCGGCGCCGCCGCCCCGCCTGCTCCTGTTTCGCTCATCTGGTCACCTCGGTCGCCTGCAACGTCACTGAGGATACGGTGCGTCGCCGGCGGTCGGTCGCTCCTCGATCCGTTCCGCCAGCACCGCGGGGATCGGCACCGCCCGCGGCGGCTCGCCCGGAGTCAGGGCGCAGCAGCAGGTCGCCAGCCGACCCTGCGCCACCCGTTCGCCACGGCACCAGAAGTCGATCTCGAAGGTCAACGAACGGCCGCCCTTGCGCACCACCTGGAGGTGGATGTCGAGCACGTCCTCGAAGCGCACGGGACGCAGGAAGCGGCACGACGCCTCGAGGCGTGGCCATCCGATCGCGACGCCGTCGACCTCGGTGTGCACGCTGGTGCCGAGTGCGTTCCAGAACTCGTGCTCGGCGCGCTCCATGAAGACGTAGTAGCGGGAGAAGTGGATGATCCCCGCCATGTCGGTGTCGGCGAACTCGACCACTCTGCGGGTGCGGTACTCGAACACCTTCAGCCGGCTCCCGCCGCGGCGCCGGCACGGCCGTCGTCGGACGCGACCGAGTCGACCGAGTCGACCGCCGACGCACTCGAGAGCGCCCGCCGGTAGGCCCGCAGCGTGTCCTCGGCCATCGTCTCGGTGGTGAACTCGCGCCGCACCCCGGCGGCTCCCTGGCGGCCGAGCTCGTCGCGCTCCTCGGGCGAGCGCAGCAGACGCTCGATCGCATCGGCGAGCGCGCGCGCGTCGTCGGGCTCCACCAGCACGCCGCCGCCGGTGCGCTCGAGCAGCTCGGGAAAGGCGCCGTGCCGCGGCTGCACCACCGGCACCGCCTCGGCCATCGCCTCGAGCACCGGCAGCCCCTTCGGATCGTGGTAGATCGTCGGCACCGAGAACACGTGCAGCGAGCGCAGGAAGGCCGTCTTCTGCTCGCGGTCGACCTCGCCCAGCCAGTCGACCCTGCCCGACAGGCCCGAGCGCTCGAGTCGCTGGCGCAGCGCCGCCGAGTACTGCCGGTCGCGGCCCGACTCGTATCCCGCCACCCGCAGCCGCAGCCGCTCCGCCCCGATCCGCTCGCAGAGCAGCTCGAAGGCGTCGACCAGCCGGTGCAGGCCCTTCTCGGGGCAGATGCGGGCGAGGTAGCCGATGGTGAACGGCTCCTCCGGTGGCGGCTGGCGCTCAGGGTCGTCGGCAGGCACGTGGATGCCGATCCTCGTCGGCACGATGCGGTCGCGGTCGATGCCGAGCAGCTCGGCCATCGGCGCGGCGTAGAAGACGCTGGTCGAGACGAAGAGGTCGCATTCGCGGGCGCGCTCCCCCATCATCCCGATGACCTCGGTGCGATAGGGCTCGTCGAGGTCGTCGAGGAAGATGTCCTCGCCCTGGAGAGCGCAGACGATCCTGGCGTCGGGCAGGTGGCGGCGCAGCTCGCGCACGAAGCCGAGCAGCATCGAGTTGCTGAGCTGGATCACCTCGGGCTGGTAGTGGTCGGCCAGCCAGCGCGCCATGTGCTCGAGCTCGGCGCGCTGGCGCCCCTCCTCGCCGCGCAGCGTCGACAGCGTCAGCTCACCGAGGTCCTTGGCGTTGGTGGCGTTGGAGGACATCGGCAGGCGGCGCAGCAGCGCCGGGTGGTCGAGCCAGCCGCGCATCCAGCGCGGGATGCGTGCGAACCAGGGGAACTTCTGCTCGAGGTAGATGCTCACCGCGCCGTAGAAGACGTGGTCGAGCGCCACGCCCTCCTCGTCGGTGCGCATCGGGGTGTAGATCGGCAGCAGCACGACGTCGTGGCCCTCCGCCATCAGCTCGGTGGCCAGAGCGTTGTCGCGGATGCAGCTGCCGCAGAACATGCCGCCGGCGCCCGCCGCGATGATCGCGATCTTCACCGCCGCGCCTCAGTCGTCGCCCACGAACCGCTCGACCACCGCCGTATCCGGCGGCCGCGTCAGCAGCGACACCACGATCAGCGCCAGGGCGGCGGCCGGGACGATCACCGCCACCGGCATGGCTCCCGAGCCCAGCACGCTGTAGTCGGGCTTGCCCCAGCCGGCGCGGAAGAAGTACAGCCAGGAGGCGAAGGCGGTGGCGAGCGACGCCAGCGCGCCGGCCGCGGTGGCGCGGCGCCAGAAGAGCGCGCCGATCAGGATCGGCAGCAGCGCCGTGTAGCCGGTGAAGCACCACACCGCGAGGCCGAAGATCGACCGATTGACCACGAACGAGAGCCCCAGGGTGAGCAGCAGCACCGAGGCGAGGAAGAGCCTGCCGGCCAGGACCTGCTCGCCGTCGGCCAGCTTGCGACCCAGCAGCCGCGGCATGACGTCGCGGGTGAACATGGTGCCCAGTGCCAGCGACTGCGAATCGAGCGACGACATGATCGCGGCGAACACACCGGCCGCCAGCAGTCCGCCGAGCACTCCAGGCGAGTAGAGGGCGATCATTCGCACCAGCACCGAGTTGGCCTGCGGTCCCACCAGGTCGGGGAAGTCGATGCGGCCGAAGACGCCGAGCAGCACGCTCGGCAGCCACACGATCAGGATGCAGGCCGGGTAGAGGATCACCGGAGCGCGGAAGGTGGCCGCCCGCCGCGCCGACAACCAGTGCTGGAAGATGTGCGGGAACATGCCCACCGAGGCGGGGATCAGCAGGTAGGTGAGCAGCTGCAGCGGCCGCACGTTGTCGCCGCGCACCAGCATCTCGGGGTGGCTCTCGGCGACGCGCGCCATCGCCGTCTCGAGACCGCCGAGCCGACCGACGATGAGCCAGACGGTGACGGCGCCGATGACCATGAAGAAGCAGGTCTGGAACGTGTTCACCCAGGCGGTGCCGCGCAGGCCACCGAAGCAGACGTAGACGAGCACGACGGCGGTGATCAGCACGCTGCCGACCCAGGTCGGAATGGCGTCGCCGCCGATCTCCGACAGGGTGATGCCGCCGCCCATCACGCCGATCAGGAGGTAGGGCACCAGCAGCACCGCCAGGACCGGGAAGAGACAGAGGCCGAGCAGAGGCGACTGGAAGCGCTCGCTGAGCAGCTCGACCTGGGTGACGTAGCCGTACTGCTTGCCGAGACGCCAGACCCGCATGCCGACGAAGAAGAACAGGGTCGGCGCGATCAGCGCCGAGGAGGACGCCATCAGGCCGAAGACCCCGATGCCGATGCGGTAGCTCTCTCCTGACGCCCCGAGCAGCGCGAAAGCCGTCATGTGGGTGCCGAAGAGCGTCATCAGCAGCACGAAGGGGCCGATCGTGCGGCCGGCGACGAAGAAGTCCTCGCCGGTGGAGCGCGCCATGCGATGGCTCCACAGGCCGATCGCCAGCACCAGGCCGAGATAGAGGAAGACGACCGGAAGCATCGCGCCTCAGCCCTTTCCCGGGGCGGAGCGCCCGTCGTCTTCGCCGGCGGGCTCCGCGGCCGCCGTGGCGGCGCCCTCGTAGGCGGCCTCGACCAGCTCACGCGGCCAGCGGTAGCGCACCAGGATGGCCAGCGCCGCCATCGCGGCGACACAGAAGCCGACGTGGTACGAGAGGCCGATCGGCAGCCCCCACAGCATCGTCGCGTCGTTCCACAGCCAGACGTCGGTGTGCAGCACCAGGAGCGCCAGCACGGGCAGCAGCGGCACCAGCCTCTTCACGATTCCCTCCGATCGTTCGGCGCGCCGGCCCTCCTCGCCCCGGGTTCCGTCCCCGGGCGCCTCGGGGGCCGGCGAGCGATCCGCGAAACCCTATCCGACGGCCGCCGGGACCAGCCCGCGACGCGCCGGCCGCCTCAGGCGCTGACCCGGGACTGGAACTCGTCCATGTCGCGGAACAGCGGCGTGAAGTCGACGTCGAGCACGTCGCCGACCAGGATGCGGGTGATGTCGCGCTGGTGGTGCGGATGCTCCTTGAGGAAGCCGCCGAAGCTGAAGTTGGGAGCGTAGAACGCCTGCACCAGGCGCAGCACCGCCGCCATGCCGCCGCGCAGCTCGTCCTCGAAGCGGCCGAGCTGAGCGCGCGACAAGTCGCCCGTGCGCAGCCCGTCGAGCACCGCCTCGGCCGCCATCTCACCCGACTTCAGCGCCAGGAACACACCCGACGAGTAGACCGGATCGATGAAGCTGAACGCGTCGCCGACCAGCACCCAGCCGTCGCCGGCGACCTGGGGCGAGCGGTAGGAGAAGTCCTTGATCACCTGCACCGGGCGGCACTGCACGGCGCCCTCGATGCGGCGGGCGATCTCGGGGCACTTGGCGACCTCGTCGAAGAAGGTCTCGTGCGGCTGCCCCTGGCGCTGCTGGATCAGCTCCTCGACCTTGCCGACGACGCCGATGCTGACGATGTCGCGGGCCAGCGGGATGAACCAGAACCACGAGCGGGCGTCGCTCGTCTGCAGGATGAGCGTGGCGCCCTCGTCGATCCCGTCGTCGCGCAGGGCGCCCTGGAAGTGCGTGAAGATCGAAGCGTGCTGGAGGCCGTAGTCGACCCGCTCCAGACCGAGCTTCTTGGCGATCAGCGAGCTCTGTCCGGTGGCGTCGATGACCACCTTGGCGGCGACCTCGAAGTCACGACCACCGGACGCCTGTCCGCGAAGCCCGACCGCCCTGTCGCCATCCCACACGATCTCGCGTGCGTTGACGCCCCGGTGTGCGTCGACGCCGTGCCTGCGGCCGTTCTCGAACAGCAGCTGATCGAAGTCGGCGCGGTGCACCTGCCAGGTCTGGGCCGACTCGGTGTCGTTTATCGAGGAGAAGTAGAAGGGCGCCGACGCCTTGCCGCTGGAGGTATAGAACTGCACGCTGTGCTTCTTGACGAACTCGGAGCCGCGCATGTCGTCGATCACGCCCATCTTCTCGAGCGGGCCGAAGGTCTCCGGCATCAGCGATTCGCCGACCTTGAACTGCGGCGTCTGCGAGCGCTCGAGGTGGAGCACAGAGGCTCCGCCGCGGGCGAGGATCGAGGCCGCGGCGCAGCCTCCCGGCCCCGCTCCGACCACCACTGCATCGTAGCTGGACCGTTCGAAGGGCCCGTGCTCTGCGTTCCGGCTGTCCGTGCTCATGGAACCGCTGCTCCTCCGGCGCCCGGCGAGTGGTGCCGGGGCCTCTGTTCAGTCTACGTCGCTGGCGTGCCGTTCGTTCTCGAGGACCCGGTCGCCGGGTTCCGCGAGCCGGACGCGGCAGTCGTCAGGATCTTCGTCGCACGCTCCGCCGGCGGATGCGGCGGGTGCATCGAGCCCCCGCCTGGCGTCAGTCGTCGTGGCCCGAACGCAGGCGGCGGCGCACCGCCCAGGCGGCGCTCATGCCGGCTGCGGCGGCGACCAGCGGCCAGACCCAGCGGGCGCCCAGCCTCAGCCCGGTGTGGCGCCGCACCTGATCGGTCGCCTCCTCGACCGCGTCGCGGAACCTCCGACGCGCCAGATCGACCTCGCCGCCGTGGCGGGCGGAGTCGTCTCCCTGGTCGTAGCTCATGCCCCGCTCCTCCCGCATCCCGGCAGACCGCTCATCGCACCTCCCCGGTGAACTCGTCGGGCGCCGGACCCTCGATCCCCGGTGCGGGGGCCGGACCCGGTGCGGTCCGCGGCTGATGGGCAGGCGTCGCCGGCCGGATCTCGCGCTCCCACCAGGCGAGATGGTCGCGCAGACGCTCCTCGACCAGCGCCGCCGGCGAGCGCATCCGGCGCACCCGCGCACGGGCCCAGATCGCGAAGCCGCCAGCGACCGCCGACAGCACCAGGCCGACGATCAACGCCGCCAGCCAGGGCTCGAGCACCAGCGCCAGGGCCAGCACCGCCGCCGCGATCAGCACCGCCAGGCCCCAGAAGGCGAAGCCAGCGGCGACGCCGACGATCAGCGCCAGGCGGACCAGGCGCGCGGTCTCGGCGCCGAGCTGCGCCCGCAGCTCGTCGATCTCGGCCTGCAGCAGCTGCAGCGAGGCCCCGACCACCTCGCGCATCGACTCCGACCAGCTGGTTCGTCTACTCACGACCGGCACTCCCCGTGTCCGCCTACGCCTCGCCCCGCAGCACGCGGGTGAGGAACGAGCGCTCGCCGCCGAGGTCGTCGCGCACCCCGACGCTGATCCACTGGTCGCCGGTCCCCATGACCAGTGGCAACTCGTAGGCCCAGACACCCTGCCTGGCCTGCTCGACCTCGTCCTTGGCCACTTCGATGCGCAGCGGCGACACCACCGGATCGGAGAAACCGCCGTCGGCGTCGCGCGCCTGCACCCAGACCCGCAGCCGCGCCTCGTGCACGTCCTGCAGCGGCAGCAGCGTCACCTCGCCGAGCGGGATCAGGACGTCGACGTGCACCATGAAGGTGCCGTCGCTGCGCCGCATGCGCGACTTCTCGACCAGCCGGATGCCGAGGTCGTTGCTCTGGGCCCCGAACTGGAGCGACGCCTTGACGCCCTCCTGCATCTCGAGCTCGACGCTCTTGTCGCGGTAGTTCTGACGGTGGCGCAGGCTCCAGCCGCGCTGCTTGTCCTTGAGCTTCACCTCGATGCGGTAGAGCCGCCCGTTGCCGGCGTGGCTGGGCGAGAAGCCGAGCGAGTAGTAGTGCTCGAAGTCCTTGGCGAAGCGCTCGAAGGCACCCTCGAAGTTGTTGGTGTTGACCGCGAACTGGCCGCCCGTCTCGTCGGCGAGGAACATGAGGGAGCCCTGCACGTTGTTGTTCCAGATGCTCTCCATGTTCGAGCTCAGCGGCCCGCCGCGCATGTCGGCGCCGCGGATCGACCGTCCGAGCAGGCCGGCGGCGTCGATGGTGTAGAACGAGACGTCGCTGGCGTTGGCGGTGTTGGCGAGATCGCGGAAGCGCGGCGACAGGTCGTAGCTGAACGCCTCCATGCGCAGGTTCGAGTAGTAGCTGGCGCCGGCGTCGCCGCCGCGGTTGACCCGCTCGGAGACCGCCTCGAACATCTCCTCGCCGGGGCGCATCGGCAGTCCGTCGCTGACGTAGAGCAGCGCCTTGCGGCCGGGCAGACCGGCGAGGTTCGACACCATCTCCTTGAGCGCGTCGAGGGTGAACTGCATGTCGTTGTGCTGTTCCTGAGCGAACATCTTGGCGCGGCTGACCAGCAGCGAGATGTCGATCTCGTCCTCGATGTCGTTGATGATGTCGCGCCGATCGGAGTCGACCGTCAGGCGGCCGCCGGTGTGCTTCTCGAGATCGAACAGGGCGCGGGAGACGACCTGCGGATCGGAGGTGAACTCACGCTCGATCTTGATCGAACGGTTGTAGCTCACCAGCATCACCCTGTCCTGGCGGTCGACGTGCTCGCGCAGGAACTGGCGCACGAACCGGAACACCCGGTTGCGGTTGTTGGGCCGGATGTTGTGGTGGTCGACGTAGACGATGAGGTGCAGCTGGTCCTCGCTCGCCACCTCGAGCTCGGGCTCGGCGCGCAGCTCCGGGTGCGACTCGATCTTCGGAGCCTCGGGCCTGGGGGGCAGATCGCCTTCGCGGGTGCCCTCCCTGAACTCGTAGAAGTTGGTGAGCTTGACCTCGCGCCCGTCTTCCTCGATGACGAAATCGTCGCGGGTCAGCCCGGTGACAGGGTTGCCGTCCTTGTCGGTGACGTAGACCTTGATGTTGACGACCTTGACGTCGATGACGTCGACGTAGCTCAGCTCCTGGCTGCCGCCGCCTTCACCGCCGGAATCCTGGGCGTGCAGCGTCGCAGCGACCGGGCCGACCGCGAGCGCGGCGCAGAGCAGGGCCGCGGCCCGGGTCCCGGGTCGACGGGTGAGGTCGGCGAACGGCCGATGGGTTTCCAACACGTCGTATGTCTCCTGATGCGACCGGCCGCCACGGCCGGGCGCACTCGTCCTCACGGATCGATCTCCAGCGAGCTGGACGCCATGACGCCCGACGGCACGTCGAGCACCGCCACCACCAGCTGCTGGCGCTTGCGGCGCAGCTTGAGCGCCGTGTCGTAGTTCAACATCGTACCCTCGGCCGGTCTTTCCGACAGGCTGAACGAGATCGGCACCACCGGTGTGTCGACGGTGCCACCCCGCTCGTCGAGGACGGCGACGCGGAGCTCGAGCTGGGCGGCGAGGCCGTCGGGCCCCGGCAGCAGGGTGACGATGTCGGCCGGGATGCCCACCGCGAGGGGCAGCACCATCGTGGTCAGGCCGTCGCGCTCGGCGCGTCCCGGACGCACGCTCAGCGGTGTCGCCGTCGGCGGCGTCTTGAACTGCAGCGCGCTCTCGACCAGCAGGGTGAACTCCTGACGCCTCGAGAAGTCGTAGAAGTCGCGCCGATTGCGCACCTTCAGGTCGGGATCGGCGAGGCGCACCTCGATCTCGTGGCGCTGATCGTCACCGGCCCGCTCGGGCACGAAGCCGAGCCAGTAGTAGCTGCTGGTGTCTTCCATCACGGCCCGCAGCACGCCGTCGCGCCGCGAGTTGATCAGCGCCTCGCCGCCGGTCTGTTCGGCGAGGTAGAAGAGACTCTGGTGCAGGGTCGTCTCGCGGCTGTACGACAGCGGATCGCGTCCGGCGCGGAAGCCGTCGCGGTTGCCGAAGGACCCGAACCGGTCGGCGCTGATCGTGCTCTGCAGCCCGGGCACGTCCACCGGGTAGATGGTGTAGCCGAGTAGGTTGGCGGTATCGCGCAGTGGCCCGAGCAGCAGGTCGCCGCGCAGCAGGTCGGAGTCCCCGAACACACGCGAGGTCTCACCGATCATGTACTCGGCGGGGCTGAACGGCCAGCCGCCGGAGAGCAGCAGCATCAGCCGCCTCCCGGGCGGCGTGCCGAGGCTGCGCAGGCTGGCGCTGCTGGCGCGCACCGCCCGCTCGACCTCGACGATCAGCCGCTCGACCAGCGCCCTCTCCTCGAGCGTCAGCCGCATCTCGGCCTGGCGCGGGTCGGGCCCCAGCAGCTGCTGCTGGACCAGGGTGCTCTCGGCATCGAAGCGACGCAGGCCGAAGGTCTTGCGGCCCTTGGCGCCACGCAGCAGGCCTTCCAGCAGCTCGACATCGCGGGTCCAGCCGGTCAGCACCTCGAGCTGGCCGTCGAAGCGCACCAGCGCCATGTGATCGGCCGGGCCGAGCTCGGGCAGCTGGTCGATCAGGCGCTGCAGCACCCGGTCGCGCTCGGGCGCCGAGGAGAGCAGCTCGTCGATGAACACCAGCACGTTGCGCCGCACCGGCTCTCCCGCGGCAGCGACCACGGCCGGAGCATCGGCGACATCTGCCGCCTCCGCCTCGACCGCCTGGCCGGCGCGCACCTCGGTGAAGTAGCGCAGCGGCACCTGCACGCCGTCGACCCAGAGCTCGAAGGCGGAGCGCGGCAGGCCGGAGACGGGTCGGCCGCGGCGGTCGGTGACCACCGCCTCGACGTTGACCACCCGCACGTCGACCACCTCGGAGAGCGACCCGGCCGCGGCCGGATCCACGTTCGGCTGCTGCGCCGCGACCTCGGTCGGGGCACCTGGCGCCAGCAGGACCAGCGACAGGAAGGCGGAAGCGAAGATCTTCGCTCCGGGAACGGTGGTCATCGGGCACCTCCCCAACGCGCCAGCGCGTGGTTGACGGGTGAGACTCCGGGACCGATGGGCACCGCCAGGCGCAGCGCCGCCTGCAGGTGGGCGCGCCCCCTCTCCACCGCGGCGAGCAGAGGCAGGCCGAGGGCGAGGCCGGCGGCGATCGCCGCCGAGAGCACGCAGCCGGTGCCGTGGGTGTGCCGGGTGTCGATCCTCGGGTTCTCGAGGCGGTGGGTGCGGGCGCCGTCGTGCAGCAGGTCGAGGACCCGGGCGTCGTCGCCGCCGCTCGTCGCCGCGTGGCCGCCCTTGACCAGCACCGCCGAGGCGCCGGCGCCGATCAGCTGCTCGGCGGCGGCGATGCGCTCGCGTGGCGCCTCCAGCGCCTCGCGATCGCGCCGGGTGAGCACGGCCAGCTCGTCCAGGTTCGGGGTCAGCAGGGTGGTTCGCGGCAAGAGCTCCTCCAGCAGGGCCTGCACTCCTCCGTCGTCGAGCAGCCGGGCCCCGGAGCTGCTCTGCACCACCGGATCGACCACCAGCGGGAAGGGCGCGACCCGGCGCAGCTCGTCGGCCACCGCACGCACCGTCGGGGCGTTGCCGAGCATGCCCACCTTGCCGGCGTCGCACAGCCCGTCGGCGAGCACCGCGCGCAGCTGCGCAGCCACGCTTTCCGGCGGCAGGCTCAGCGTCTCGTGCACCCCCGACCCGTTCTGGGCGGTGATCGCGGTGACCACGCTGGCGCCGTAGACGCCCATCGCGACGAACGTCTTGAGGTCGGCCTGCATTCCAGCGCCGCCGCCGCTGTCGGAGCCGGCGACGGTGAACGCGCGCGGTACCGGTCGTCCGCCGCTGGCGGCGCCCACCGCGCTCAACCCCCGCGCGCCGGCGAGCGGCTCGCTTCCCCCCGGTCGGCGGAGCGCGGTGGCAGACGGGTCCACAGCACCACCACCAGAAGCAGGATCGCGAGGCTGATCGCCTGCGCCACGGTGAGACCGGCGAGGAAGCGATCGTCCTTGGCGCGCAGGAACTCGATCAGGAAACGCTCGATCGCCATCGCCGCGAAGACGATCAGGGCCAGCTCGCCGGCGCGGCGGTCGCGACGGGTCCAGCGGCGCGCCAGCAGCCAGAGCAGACCGATCGACAGCGTCTCGTAGATCTGCGTCGGGTGCACCGGTACCTGATCGAGCGGCCCGTACCCCGGCGGCACCTCGACCCCGAACTGGCTCTGCAGGGCGCTGGCGGTGGTCGGGATCGGCCCCTCGGGGAAGGTCATGCCCCAGGGCAGCTCGGTGGGCCGACCGTAGTCGTCGCCCACCAGCAGACAGCCGATGCGACCCACCGCATAGCCGAGCGCCACAGCCGGCGCCACCGCGTCGGCGGTGCGGGCGTACGGCAGGCCGCGGCGCACGATCATCCACGACACCGCCAGGGCGCCACCGATCAGGCTGCCGTAGAAGACGATGCCGGCACGCTGCAGGACCAGCGAGAGGTCCTGGTAGAGCAGCGCGTAGTAGAGCTTGCCGCCGACGATGCCGCCGACGGCGGCGGCGAGGAGCAGACTGGTCGCGGCGTCGTCGTCGCCGATGCCGAGACGGCGCATGCCCCAGCGCAGCTGCGCGAAGGCGCTGAACAGGGCGAGCACCAGCAGCAGGCCGAACGGCGAGATGCTGATCGGCCCGACGGAGAAGAGCTCGGAGATCATGAAGCTGGGTCTCGGCACGCTCCGAGCCACGATCGTCGGCTCGCGAGGCGCGGCGACTCTATCGGATCGCTAGAATCCGCCTTTCGTCTCCGACTGCCTCCGCCCCCTGACTCTCTCGATCCACCGCGACGGGGAACGCGTGCCCAGCCTGATCTCCGAACAGACCCACGAAGTCCTGCGCAAGCTCGAGGAGCGGATCGCGCAGCAGCCACCGGGCCGCTGGCTCGTGCTCACCCACGACAACCCGGACCCCGACTCGCTGGCCTCGGCGACGCTGCTCGCCAAGGTGCTGCGGCGCCGCTTCAAGCAGCGCGTCACCGCGGCCTATGGGGGCATCGTCGGCCGGGCCGAGAACCAGGCGATGATGCGGCACCTGAACCTCAAGCTGAGCCGGGTGCGCCACATCCGCTTCGAGAACTACCGTCACTTCGCGCTGGTCGACTGCCAGGCTCAGACCGGCAACAACCGGCTGCCGCCCGAGATCGTCCCCGACCTGGTGCTCGACCACCATCCGAAACGCAAGCAGACCTCCGACGTGCCGCTGGCCGACATCCGCACCGAGTACGGCGCCACCGCCAGCATCGCCGCCGAGTACCTGCTCGCCTCGGAGCTGCAGGTGTCGCGCCGCAACGCCACCGCGGTGGTCTACGCCATCCGCTCGGAGACGCTCGACTTCTCGCGCGAGTCGCCGGGCCCCGACCGGCAGATCTACGAGTACTTCCTGAGCCGGGCGGACAAGCGGGCGCTGGGCAAGATCCGCAACCCGCGGCTGCCGCAGCACTACTTCGCCAGCCTCGCCACGGCGCTGGGCAGCCTGTCGACCGTCGACTCCCTGATCCTCTCGCATCTCGGGCCGGTGCAGCAGCCCGACATCGTGCCCGAGCTCGCCGACCTGATGCTGCGCCTCGAGGGCAAGACCTGGTCGCTGTGCACCGGCGTGCACGAGGAGCGGATCTACCTGTCGATCCGCACCACCAACCCCAGGGCCGACGCCTCCAAGCACATGCGCCGCCTGGTCGGGCGCAAGGGTAAGGGCGGCGGCCACAACATGCTCGCCGGCGGCTGGACCCCGCTCAACGAGGCTCAGAAGACGGATGCCCAGAAGTCGGCGAAGGCGGAGCGCGAGATCGGCAGGCGGCTGGCCAAGCTGCTGCGCAAGAACCCCGATCGCATCGCGCCGATCAGCCTGACCACCCTGGTGCCGGCGAGCCCCGAGACCAGCCCGACGCCGCAGCAGCCCGCCGCCGCCTCGAAGTGAGGGTGCGGCCAGGACGCCGCGCTCACTCCCACTCGATGGTGCCGGGCGGCTTCGAGGTGATGTCGTAGACGACGCGGTTGACGCCCTGCACCTCGTTGACGATACGCCCGGCGACGCGGCCGAGGAAGGCGTGCGGCAGCTGACTCCAGTCGGCGGTCATGAAGTCGGTGGTCTCGACCGCCCGCAGCGCCACGGCGTTCTCGTAGGTGCGCCCGTCGCCCATGACGCCGACGCTGCGCACCGGCAGCAGCACCACCAGCGCCTGGGCGACGCGGTCGTACAGGCCCTCGGCACGCAGCTCGTCGACGAAGATGGCGTCCGCCTCCTGCAGCATCGCCACCCGCTCTGCGGTGACCTCGCCGAGGATGCGTACCGCCAGGCCCGGGCCCGGGAACGGGTGGCGCCCGATCAGCTCCTCGCCGATTCCGAGCTCGCGCCCGAGCTGGCGCACCTCGTCCTTGAACAGCATGCGTAGGGGCTCGATCAGCTCGAAGCCGAGCTCCTCGGGAAGGCCGCCGACGTTGTGGTGGGTCTTGATCGTCGCCGACGGCCCCTTCACCGAGACCGACTCGATGACGTCGGGATAGAGGGTGCCCTGGACCAGGAAGTCGGCGCCGCCGAGGCGCGCCGCCTCCTCTTTGAAAACGTCGATGAACACCCGGCCGATCGTCTTGCGCTTGGCCTCGGGGTCGGTGACGCCGGCGAGCGCGTCGAGGAAGCGCCGGCGGGCGTCGGCGACGACCACCGGAACCCCGAGGCCCTGGGTGAGGCTGTGCTCGACCTGTTCGCGCTCTCCCTTGCGCAACACCCCGTTGTCGACGAACACGGCGGTGAGCTGATCGCCGATCGCACGCTCCACCAGGGTTGCCGCCACCGATGAGTCGACGCCGCCGGAGAGGGCGCAGAGCACCCGGCGCGAGCCCACCTGCTCGCGGATCCGCGCCACCGCCTCGTCGACGTAGCTCGACATCTGCCACTCGCCGCTGGCACCGCAGCGGCCGTAGAGGAAGTTGCGCAGCATCTCGCTGCCGTGCGGCGTGTGGGTGACCTCGGGATGGAACTGGATCCCGAACAGGCCGCGCTCCGGATCCTCGATCGCCACCGTCGGTGCGTTGTCGGTGCTCGCGGTGACGGCGAACCCCGCAGGGGCGGCGGTGACCCGGTCGCCGTGGCTCATCCACACCTGCTGCTCGTCGGCGAGGCCGCCGAAGAACACCGAGTCAGGGTCGACCGAGATCGCGGTGCGGCCGTACTCACGCTCGCTCGCCGGCTCCACCCTGCCGCCGAGCGCCAGGGCCATCAGCTGCATGCCGTAGCAGATGCCGAGGACCGGCACGCCGAGACCGAGGATCTCAGGATCGAGCTGCGGACCGGCCTCGTCGTAGACGCTCTGGGGACCGCCGGAGAGGATCAGGCCGATGGGCGCGGCGGCGGCGATCTCGGCAGCGCTGACGTCGTGCGGCCGGATCTCGCAGTAGACGCGGTGCTCGCGCACCCGGCGCGCGATCAGCTGGGTGTACTGACCGCCGAAGTCGAGCACCAGCACCGTCTGGTGCTGCGGCGCGGCGGCGGGGGCAGGTGTCTGTGCGGCGGCGGACTGGTGCTTCTGGCTCATCGGCGACTCCCTCGCGAGCGCGGCGCGAGGCGGCAGGATATCCGACCCTCCCCCGCTCGCGACCGGGCCCGCAACGGCCCGCTCCGGCTCACTCGTTCTCGTGCTTGAGGTCGCGGCTCATGAGCTCCTCGACCGCCGTACGCGGGTGCTTGCCGCCGTAGAGCACCTCGACCATCTGCTCGGTGATCGGCATCTCGATGCCCCGCTGGTGGGCCAGCGCGGCGAGAGAGCGGCAGTTCTTGACCCCCTCGGCCACCATGCCGAGCTCGGCCTGGATCTCCTCCAGCTTGCGCCCGCGCGCCAGCTCGACGCCGGTGCGGCGGTTGCGCGACAGGGCGCCGGTGCAGGTGAGCACCAGGTCGCCCATGCCGGCGAGACCGGAGAAGGTGCGCCGACGGCCGCCGCAGGCGGCGCCGAGCCGGCTGACCTCGTGCAGGCCGCGGGTCATCAGGGCGGCCAGGGTGTTCTGGCCGAAGCCGAGCCCGGCGGCGGCGCCGGCGGCGATCGCGACGACGTTCTTGGCGGCGCCGGCGATCTCGACTCCGACCACGTCGGACGAGCTGTAGAGCCGCAGATTGCCGGCCGAGAGCAGCGAGCGCAGCTGGTGGGCGAGGTCGAGGTCCTCGGTGGCGATCACCGCCGCGGTGGGAGTGCCCGCGACCAGCTCCTCGGCGAAGCTCGGTCCCGAGAGCACCGCGAAGCGCACGTCGTGGCCCGACTGCACTCCCTCCTCGAAGCAGACCTGGCTCATCCGCGCCTGCGTCTGCTCCTCGACTCCCTTGGTCAACGACACGAAGATCTGCGGGCGTCCCTCCGGCACCTGGCGCAGGAAGGCCCGCACGACATCGCGGAAGCCATGCGAGGGAACCGCGACGAGTGCGAGCTCGCACTCCGCGGCGACCGCGAGGTCGTGGGTCGGTGCGACCCCGTCGGGCAGCTCGACGCCCGAGAGGTAGGTCTCGTCGACGCCGGCGGAGAGCTCGCGGACCCGCCCCTCCGAGCGCGCCCACAGTCGCGCCCGGATGCCGGCCCGCGCGGCGTGGATTGCCAGCGCGGTGCCGAACGAACCAGCGCCGAGTACCGAGATCTCGCTCTTCAAGCTCGCTGCCCTCCTTCGCCTCCGGGCGGCGGCGACGTCACCTCGGCGCGTTCGCCGAGTCGCTTCTCCTCACCGCGCAGCAACCGGCCGATGTTCGCACGGTGCTTCCAGGTCACCAGCAGTCCGATCGCCACGGCGCCGGCGACCAGCGGCCACGCCACCGGCCGTCCGCGCAGGGTCGGCAGCAGCACCATGAAGGCCGGGCAGGTCGCCGCGACCACGATCGAGCCGAGGGAGACGTAGCGCTTCCAGGCCACCACCAGGAGGAAGACCACCAGCGACGCGAGCGTCGCCAGGGGCGCCAGCGACCCGAGCGTTCCTGCCGCGGTCGCCACTCCCTTGCCGCCGCGCAGGCCGAAGAAGACGGGGTACATGTGGCCGAGCACCGCGGCGACGCCGACCGCGGCGATGACCACCGGACCGACGTCGAGCAGACGAGCGACGACGACCGCCGCCACCCCCTTGCCGATGTCGAGCACCAGGGCGCAGATCCCGGCCGGCGTTCCCGCCACCCGAAGCACGTTGGTGGCGCCGGCGTTGCCGGAGCCGACGGTGCGGATGTCGACCCCGCGCAGCAGACGCACGATCAGATAGCTGAACGAGACCGAGCCGAGCAGGTAGGCGGCGAGCACGGCCGCCGCCGCGTGCACCGCCCCGGGCACCGTGCTGGGGATCTCGGGGCTCATGCGTCGACTCCAGTCACCGGCCACCAGCTCGGGGTCTCGGGCAGGCCGTGGGCCCAGCGACGCACCATGTCGAGCGCCACCTGGGTGGCCTGCCAGCGCACCCTCGCCCGCTCGCCGGGGAAGCGGTGGCGCTGATGCCAGGTGCCCTCCGGCGTCGCCAGGGCCAGGTGCACCGTGCCGACCGGCTTCTCTTCGCTGCCACCGCCCGGACCCGCGACGCCGGTGATCGCCAGCGCCAGCCCGGTGGCGAAGACGTCGGCGGCGCCGCCTGCCATCGCCCGCGCCACCTCCTCGCTGACCGCACCGTGACGCTCCAGGACCGCGGCGTCGACTCCCAGCATCTGCTGCTTGAGCCGGTTCGAGTAGGTCAACGCCCCGCCTTCGAAGTAGGCGCTGCTGCCGGCCACCGCGGTGAGGCGCTGACCGAGCAGGCCGCCGGTGCAGGACTCGGCGACGGAGATGCGCAGGCGGCGCTCGACGAGCAGGTCGCCGACCACCTCCTCGAGATCGCCGCCGCGCTGCGCCGCCGGCAGATCGAGGGCCCCGTCGGCCTCGATCCGCACCGAGTAGAGGGTGTCGGCGAGGACCTCGTGCAGTCGCGCCACGGCCTGCTTCGTGGCGAGACTCTCGTCTCCGGTCTCGGACCGCGGCGGCTCGACCCGCACCCGCAGGTCGGCCGGCCGCGCCAGCACGGCGATCCGGTCGGCGCCGTAGACCTCGTAGAGCGGCGCGATGCGCTCCTCCACCGCCGACTCGGGAACGCACGCCACCCGCGCCTCGACGCGCACCTGGGCGGTGGGCTCGCCCAGCCGCCCGCGCAGCCACGGCTCCAGCGACTCGGGCAGCATGCGCAGCAGCTCACGCGGCACTCCCGGATAGAGGAAGAAGGTGACCTGCCGCCCGTCCGCCCGCCGCCAGTCGACCCGCTGCCCCGGCGCCGTGCCCCAGTCGTTGCGCAGCACCTCGGCGCCGTCGATGCGCTGCGCCTGACGCCGGTTGACCTGTGGCATCGGCCGCTGCATGCGGCGGTACTTGGCCTCGATCTCGGCCAGCAGTAGGTCGTCGTGGTGCAGCGCCAGCCCGCACAGCGTCGCCACCGCGGTGCGGGTGCGGTCGTCGGCGGTGGGCCCGAGGCCACCGGTGATCACCACCAGCTCGGCCTGGGCAGCGAGCGCGTCGAGGGTGCGCTCGATCGCCCGCTCGTCGTCGCCGACGCACGACTTCACCACCGTCTGCACGCCGAAGCGGCGCAGCAGACGGGTGATCTCGAGCGAGTTGGTGTCGAGGCGATCGGTCCCCAGCAGCTCGGAGCCGACGGCGCAGATGGCGGCGTTCACGGGAGCACGGATCTTACGGAACCTCTTCGGGCACGCGCTCGTGCACCAGCGGCGGCGGTGCCGCCGCCTCGGCGACCTCGAAGCAGCGCCTGGCTCGCTCGACGAGCTCGTCGTCGGGCCGCCGCAGGTAGAGGCGTGCCAGCTCGTCGCCCTCGTCGACCCGGTCGCCCAGCCGCGTCTCGAGCCGCAGGGCGACTCCGGCGTCGAGGCTCGCCCCGGACGCCCCGTCGCCGGCAGCGGCCTCAGCGAGGATCCAACCGAGCTCGCGGGTGGCGATCGCCGCCACCGCTCCGGCCCGCGACGCCCGCAGCGTCTGCTGGTGCGGGGCCAGCGGCAGCGGGTGCTCGTCCCAGCCCGCCTCGGCGCCCTGGGCCGCCGCCCAGTCGACGAAGCGCCGGCGGGCCGAGCCGTCGTCGAGCGCCGTCACCAGCCGCTGTCTGTCGACCGCCATGCCGACCCGCGCCGCCGCCTCCTCGGCCAGCACCAGGCAGAGCTCCCGCAGGCGCTCCTCGCCACCGCCGCCGAGCACCTCGAGACTCTCGTTGACCTCGGACGCGAGGCCCGACCAGCTGCCCAGCGGCTGGCTCATGTCGCTGATCACCGCCGAGGCGGCGCAGCCCAGCTCCTCGCAGACTCCGACCATGCGCCGCGCCAGGCTGCGTCCCACCGCGAGGTCGGGGAAGATCGCCCCGTTGCCGGTCTTGACGTCGAAGACGATGCCGCGGGCGCCGGTCGCCAACTTCTTCGACAGGATGCTGGCAGTGACCAGGCTGAGCGAGGGCACCGTTCCGGTGAGGTCGCGCAGGCGGTAGAAGATCTTGTCGGCGGGGGCGATGCCGCGAGTGGCCACACCGATCGCGACGCCGAGGTCGCCGACCAGCTCGGCGCAGCGCTGGCGGTCCACCTCGAGTCGCAGGCCCGGAATCGACTCCAGCTTGTCGGCGGTGCCGCCGGTGTGGCCGAGCGCGCGGCCGGTCAGCATCACCACCGGCACCCCGCAGGCGGCGAGCAGCGGCGCGATGATCAGCGAGGTCTTGTCGCCGACCCCGCCGGTCGAGTGCTTGTCGACCAGCGAGGGGAACTCGTCGCCGAGTCGCCAGACGTCGCCCGAGTGCAGCATCGCCTCGGTGAGGGCCGACGACCCCGCGACGTCGAGCTCGCGGATCGCGACCGCCATCAGGAAGGCGCCGATCTGCGCCTCGCTCCACTCGCCCGACACCGCGCCGCGCACCACCGCGGCGATCTCGCCGGGCGTCAGCTCGTCGCCCCGCCGTAGGCGGTCGAGCAGCTGGCCGGGCCGCATCAGCTCTGGATGCGTTGGCGGGCCTGTGCGGCGAAGGCCGAGGTCTGGAACTCGTCGACCAGCCGCTGGTAGACCTCCTGCGCCTCGTCCGGGCGGCCGGCGGCCTCGAGGGTCTGGGCGAGCTCGAAGAGCAGCACGTCGGTGGGCAGCTCGGACTCGCCTTCGTCGACCATTGCCTGCAGCTCCTCGGCGAGCTCGGCGGGCCGCTCCTGACGGTCGAGAGAGATCAGGTTGGCGCGTGCCGCCGCGCCGCGGGCTGTGCCGCGCCCCTGGCGCGCCGCGGCCTCCCAGATCTCGCGCGCCTTGGCGGTGTCGCCGCCGCGCGCCGCGATCTGGGCGATCACCATGCGCGCCACATCGGCCGCGTCGCTCGAGCCGTAGTCGTCGACCACCGCCTCGAGCGCCGCCACCGCCTTCGCGTCACGGCTGGCCGCGTCGGCGAAGCTCGGAGCGCGCGGGTCGTCGGGCGTCGCGCCGTCCTCGACCACCGGCGCCGTCACCAGGCGCAGGGCGTCGCCGAGCGCCGCCTGGGCCGACTCGGAGCGCCCCTCCATGACGATGCGGGCGACGAAGAAGGCGGTGATCGCGAGCAGCACGGCGACGAGCGCGGCGACCAGCTTCTTCCAGTTCTCGCGGAACCACTCGACGCCGACCAGGAGCTGTTCCTGGACCTCGTCGCGCTTCATGTCCTGGCGTGTCAGACCACTCATCTCGAATCCACTCCTCTCGCGATCCCTGCTCCGCGTCGGGGCGCGGCGAAGGCGTGGGCTCCGCGATCGATTCGCGAAACGGCGCGCCTCGGAGCTCTGGGCACCTGCCTTGCCGACCGGGTCCGTGCCGACCGCCCCACACCTGCGATTCCGTGGGGCCGTCGGACCGCCGCCACTACGGACGAAGCCGTCCCCGTCGTCGAGCGGCGCCTGGACGGCGCTGCCCGGTGCGCAGACCAGCGCTCGGCAAACTACCGCATCGCGGCGCCCCAGGCAACCGCCTGGCGGGCCGTCCCGCTGGACGTGCTGGTGCCCCCGGGAGGACTCGAACCTCCGACCTACGGTTTAGGAAACCGTCGCTCTATCCACCTGAGCTACGGGAGCGGTATCGGTGCGCGGCCGAGGACCCGACTGCGCCGCGGCCGGGGCGCCGGCGAGGCGCCCGCGAACACTATCCCAGCCTCGGGACGAGTCGCCGATCGCGGGGCCGCGGGCGGCGGCGCAGCCTCCAGCTCAGTAGGTGATCAGCGACACCACCTCGTGCCCGGCGAGCTTCTGCCTGCCGGGCAGGAAGCCGAGCTCGATGACGAAGCCGAGGCCGGCGATCTCACCGCCGACGCCGCGCACCAGCTCGACGGTGGCGGCGGCGGTGCCGCCGGTCGCCAGCAGGTCGTCGACGATCAGCACCCTCTCGCCGGGCCGGATCGCGTCTTCGTGCATCTCCAGGGTGTCGCTGCCGTACTCCAGCTCGTAGCTGTGGCGCACCGTCTTCGCCGGCAGCTTGCCCGGCTTGCGCACCGGCACGAAGCCGGCGTTCAGGGAGCAGGCGAGCACCGGGGCGAAGAGGAAGCCGCGCGACTCCATGCCGACGACCTTGTCGACCTGGTGGTCGAGGAAGCACCAGCAGAACCGGTCGACGGTCTCGCGCAGTCCCCGCGCGTCCTGCAGCAGGGTGGTGATGTCGTAGAAGTTGATCCCCGGCTTCGGGAAGTCGGGCACTTCCCGGATGTACTTCTTGAGGTCGTTCATCTCCTTCTCCTACTCCTACCTCTCCTGCAGGGTGCCGGGTGCCAGGCGCGAGGTGCCGGTGCCGGACCCCTCGGACTCGAGGTCTCAGTCGTCGGACCAGCCGCCGCGACCGATCAGCGGCACGAAGGTGACCGCCTCGCCCTCACGGCGCTCCAGTCTTCCCTCGGCATCGCGGACGTAGACCACCAGCCGCTGCGACTGCCGGTCGCCCTCGGGGATCACCATCCGGCCGCGTGGCGCCAGCTGGTCGAGCAGGAGCGGCGGCGCCTGCGGTGAGCCCGCGGTGACCAGGATGCGGTCGTAGGGGGCGAACTGGCTGAGCCCGACGGTGCCGTCGAAGACGTGGATCTTGACGTTGTTGAGGCCCAGCTCACGCATCCGGGCGATCGCCTCCTGCGCCAGGCTGGGCACCCGTTCGATGCTGTACACCACCCGCGCCAACAGGGCCAGGATCGCGGTCTGGTAGCCAGACCCGGTGCCTATCTCGAGCACCGAGTGCTCCTCGTCCAGCTCGAGGTACTCGGTCATGCGCGCCACCACGAACGGCTGCGAGATGGTCTGGTCGGCGCCGATGGGCAGGGCGAAGTCCGAGTAGGCCTGGGTGAGCAGGTGCTCCTGCACGAAGCGGTGGCGCGGCACGCGGCGCATCGCCTCGAGCACGCGCCGATCGCGGATGCCCTTCTTGCGCTCCAGCTCGCGCACCAGCCGGTCGCGCTGCAGTCGGTAGTCGCTCATTGCACGGAAGACCGGGCGGAAACTCCCGGACGGCGCAGTCTACCGATCGAGCAACGCCGGCCGATCGACGAACAGCTTCTCCACCAGCTCGAGCTCGGCATGGGAGGTCAGATCGCGCTGGATCGGCGTCACCGAGACCCTTCCGGCGCGCACCGCCGCCGCGTCGGAGCCTTCCGATTCGTCCCACTGCGGCGTGCCGGCGAGCCAGAAGTAGGTGCCGCCCCGCGGATCCTCGCGCGCCTCCACGGTGTCCTTGTAGTGACGTCGTCCGAGCCGCGTCACCACCGGCGGCTCGAGCTCGAGGCCGGGCGCGGTCGCCGGCACGTTGACGTTGAGCAGCACCTCGAGGCCAGCCTCGGCCGCCCGGCGCAGGATCGAGGAGCCGACGCGACCGGCGCGGCCGTAGTCCGGCTCGCCGTCGCCGAGCTCCTGCGAGACAGCGATTGCCGGGTATCCCATGAGGTGCCCCTCGAACGCTCCCCCGACGGTGCCGGAGTAGGTCACGTCGTCGCCGAGGTTGACTCCGTGGTTCACGCCGGAGGCGATCGCCACCTCCTCGCCGTGCTCGAGCAGGTGATGCACGCCGAGGTTGACGCAGTCGGTGGGCGTGCCGTCGACCATGTACCAGGGCACTCCCTCGACCACCGAGCGCACCTTGGTCATGCGCAGCGGACGACCGAGGGTGATCGAGTGACCGCAGCCGCTGCGATTGCCGTCCGGGCTGACCACCACCACGTCGGCCCACCGACGTATCTCCTCGGCGAGGCAGCGCAGACCCTCGGCGAGGTAGCCGTCGTCGTTGGTGATCAGGACCTTCAAGCGCCGGCTCCCTGCTCCGGCCCGGCCAGCGGGCCCGCGGCCGGATCCTCGGTGTCGTCGGGCCCGCGGCCCGGGAAGTAGCGCCCGACGATCGGCCACAGCCGGTGCAGCGCCGCGTCGGGGATACGGTCCGGAGCCGTCATGATGGCGTGCAGGAGCGCATCGTGGCAGCTGCAGCGTCCCGCTGGATCGCCGCCCGCGATCGAGCGCACGATCTCCGAGACGATCTGCTGCGCGGCGCGGGCGTTCTGCTCGAGGACTCCGACAACGTTGTGCACCGAGACGTCGTCCTCCTCCTCGTGCCAGCAGTCGTAGTCGGTGACCAGGGCGAGGGTGGCGTAGCAGATCTCGGCCTCGCGGGCGAGCTTCGCCTCCTGCAGGTTGGTCATGCCGATCACGTCGACGTCCCACGAACGGTAGGTGTGCGACTCGGCGCGGGTCGAGAACTGTGGCCCCTCCATGCACAGGTAGGTACCGCCCTCGTGCATCGTCACCCCGACCTCGCGGCCGCTGCGGTAGAGCACCGCCGCCAGCGACCTGCAGATCGGATCGGCGAAGCCGACGTGAGCGGCGATGCCCTCACCGAAGAAGGTGTCGGGGCGGTGCCGGGTGCGGTCGATGAACTGGTGCGGGACCACGATGTGGGTCGGCGCGTAGCGCTCGCGCATCGAGCCGACGGCACTCAGCGAGACGATGCGCTGCACCCCGAGCTGCTTCATCGCCCACAGGTTGGCGCGGAAGTTGAGCTCACTCGGCAGCAGACGGTGACCGCGGCCGTGGCGCGGCAGGAAAGCCACCGTGATTCCGTGCATGCGACCGAGGACGAAGGCGTCCGAAGGCTCGCCGAACGGCGTCTCGACGTGCCGTTCCTCGAGACGCTCGAGGCCGTCCATCTCGTAGAGGCCGCTGCCGCCGATGACGCCGACGTCGACACGGACCGGCGTGTTGCCGACTCTCTGGTTCACGAGGCTCCTCCCGATGCGGCGCCGCGGCCGCGACTGAGCTCGACGATCTCGAGCGCCCGCCGCAGGGCGGCGAGGCCGTCCTCGGCACCCACCCACGGCGCCTCCAGGTCGCCGGCGCAGCGCGCCAGGAAGCAGCTGAGCTCGCGGTGCAGCGGCTCGACGCGCTCGAGCTCGGCGGCGATCGGCACGATGGCGCGATCGCCGAGCACCGTCGGAGCTTCCGCCTGCTCGCCGTCGCCTGCCGGCGCCAGCCGGAAGCCCTTGAGCGACTGGGCCTGGTAGTCGATCGAGTAGTAGGAGCTCTGGCCGAACACCCGCAGGCTGCGCACCCTGGTGTCGGAGATGCGCGACGCGGTGAGCTTGACGATGCAGCCGGACGCCAGCTCCATGCGCACGTCGCAGATGTCGATGTGCGGCGTCAGCACGTCCATGCCGACCGCCCGCAAGTCGCGCACCTCCGACGGATCGAGCGCGGCGACGATCTGCAGGTCGTGGATCATCAGATCGAGCACCACGTCGACGTCGAGGCTGCGAGGGGTGAAGGTCGACAGACGCTGGACCTCGACGAAACGCGGCCGAACGCCGCGACGCAGGAGCTCCTGCACCGCCGGGTTGAAGAACTCGACGTGACCGACCGCCAGCAGCCGGTCGGCCTCAGCGGCGGCGTCGATGAGCTGGCGCGCCTCGTCGGCGTCGGCGGCGATCGGCTTCTCCATCATCACGTGGCAGCCACGCTCGAGCGCCTGCAGCCCGACCTCGAGATGGCTGCGCGTCGGCACCGCGACGACCACCGCCTCGGCCTCGTCCAGCAGCGGCGCCAGCTCGCCGAAGGCGTTCGTGCCGTGCTCTTCGGCGAGCGCCCGGGCGCGCTGCTCGTCGACGTCGTGGATGCCGACCAGGCGCGAGCCGGCGAGCTGGCTGAGCAGGCGCACGTGGTGACGGCCGAGGGCGCCGGTGCCCACGACGGCGGTGCGCAGGGGAGCGTGGTCCGGCGCCTCAGGCGGCACCGCGGGCTCCCCGCCGACCGCCGCGCACGAAGCCCCGCTGACTGCTCTCGATGAACTCGATCAGGTGGCCGACGTGCTCGCTGCCGGAGTGCTCGGCGCGCAGCGTCTCGAGCGCCTGCGTGGTGTTCTTCTTCGACCGCAGCAGCACCCGGAAGGCGCGCTCCAGCGCCTGGATCTCCTCGGCGGCGAAGCCGCCGCGCTCGAGGCCGATGCGGTTCATGCCCATGCAGGTCGGCTTCTGGCCGACGGTGATCGCGTAGGGCAGCGCATCCATGGTGACGACCGAGAAGCCGCCGATGTACGCGTTGCGGCCAACGCGGCAGAACTGGTGCACCGCCGAGAAGGCGCCGACCCGGGCGTAGTCGCCGACGGTGACGTGACCGGCGAGGGTGCCGCAGTTCGAGAACACCGTGTGCGAGCCGACCTGGCAGTCGTGGGCGACGTGCGAATACGCCTGGAACAGGTTGTCGCTGCCGATGCGGGTGACGCCGCCGCCGCCCTCGGTGCCGCGGTGCACGGTGGTGAACTCGCGGAAGTGGTTGCGGTCGCCGATCTCGACCCGGGTCTCGCCGCCGGCGAACTTGAGGTCCTGCGGCGGCTGACCGATGCAGACGTGCGGATAGACGTGGTTCTGACGGCCGAAGGTGGCCGGTCCCTCGAGCACCGCGTGCGACTCGATGATCGTGCCGGCGCCCAGCTTCACGCCGGCGCCGACGATGGCGTAAGGACCGACCTCGACCCCTTCCGCCAGCTCGGCCGAGGGGTCGATGACGGCGGCCGGGTGCACACCGCTCACTTCTCCTCCCTGCCGATCATCGAGCTGGCGACGCACTCCACCGCCACCAGGTCGCCGATGGTGGCGCGGCAGGCGAACCGGGCGTGGTTGCGGCGCGCCCGCAGGATCTCGACGTGCAGGCGCACCTGGTCTCCCGGGGTGACCGGATTGCGGAACTTGGCGTTCTCGATGCCGACGAAGTAGATGACCCTCCCGTGCAGCTCGGGGCGGTCGTAGAGCAGTAGCAGGCCCGCTGCCTGGGCCAGCGCCTCGATCACCAGCACGCCAGGCATGATCGGCTTGCCGGGGAAGTGGCCCTGGAAGAACTCCTCGTTCTGGGTCACGTTCTTGAGCGCCACGATGGAGCGCTCCGGCACCAGCTCGACGACCCGGTCGACGAGCAGGAATGGATAACGGTGCGGCAGGATCGAGCGGATCCACTGGTGGTCGAGCCGGGCGATCTCCTCGGCGTCCAGTCCGCTGGCCTCGCCGCCCGTGGTTCCTTCGTCGCTTGACATCAATCGCTCCTCTCGCCCGTTGCGGCTTCATCGCCGCTGCCCGAGACCAATCGATCCACCTCCCGTTGCAGCGCGCCGACCCGCTTGCGCAGCTCGTCGAGGCGAGCGTATACCGCCGCCGAGCGACGCCAGCGCGACATCGGGATCGCTGGCACCCCGCACACCGTCTCTCCCGCGGCGACCGAGCCGAGCACCGCCGCCGCCGCGCCCACCCTGACGCCGTCGCCGACCTCGAGATGCCCGCCGACACCCGACTGGCCGGCCAGCACCACGCCACGGCCGAGCCGGGCGCTGCCGGCGATGCCCGCCTGGCCGCAGAGGATCGATCCGGCGCCGATCTGCACGTTGTGGCCGACCTGCACCAGGTTGTCGATCTTGGTGTCCTCGCCGACCACCGTGTCCTCGAGCGTCGCCCGGTCGATCGCCGAGTTGGCGCCGATCTCGACCCGGTCGCCCAACCGCACCCGACCCACCTGCGGCAGCTTGACCGGCCGGGCGCCCTCGCTGGCGAAGCCGAAGCCGTCGGCGCCGAGCACGACTCCCGAATGCACCTCGACGCTCTGACCGAGCACCGTGCCCGGGTAGAGAACCACCTGGGGGTGCAGCCAGGCGTCCTCGCCGATCACGCAGCGGCTGCCGACGTCGACGTGACTCTCCAGCCACACCCGCTCGCCGACCTCGACGTCGTCGCCGAGCACGCAGTAGGGACCGACCGTGGCGCTGGCGGCGATCTCGCAACGCTCGCCGACGACGGCAGTGGGGTGCACGCCCGCAGCCGGCCGCGCCAGCGGGTGCAGCCAGCCGAGGATCGAGGCCAGGGCGAGGTAGGGATCGTCCGCGACGAGCAGATCGCGATCGCCGAACTCGCCCCGATGGGCCGGGCCGACCAGCAGGGCGCCGGCACGGCTGCGCCGCGCCGCCTCGAGGTAGCTCCCCGAGGTCAGGAAGGAGAGGTCGGCGGCGTCGGCGGCGTCGAGCGTTCGGACCCTCGAGATGCGCCGCGCCCCGTCGCCGACCACCGCGGCGCCGCACACCGCGGCGAGCTCGTCGAGCGAGGCCCGCGAGCCGCCGGCGCTCGCTGCGGCCGCGGCGGCCAACTCACTCCCCGTCGGCCTGGTAGCCGGCGTCGTAACGCTCGATCACCAGTCCGGTGATGTCGATCGCGTCGTCCGCGAAGACCAGGCCGCTCTGGAACTTGTTGAAGATCAGCGTGTAGCCGCCCTCGCGCCCGACCTGGTTGATGATCGGCAGCACCTCCGCCTCGACCTGGGCGAGCAGCTCCTCGGAGCGCTTCTTGAGCTCGAAGTTGGCGTCGTCGCGCAGACGGTTGAACTGCACGGTCTTGTCCTCGATCTCCGTCTTCATCTGGGCGAGACGGTCCTCGGCCATCGACAGGCCCTTCTCAGCGTAGTCCTTGCGCAGGTTGGCGAGCTCTTCGCCGCGCGACTGGATCTCGTCGCTCTTCTGCTTCTGGAACGCCTCGAGCTCACGCTGCACCGCGGTGCCGCGCTTCGACTCGGCGAGGATGCTCTGCACGTCGATGACGGCGACCTTGACCTGGCCGCCCTGCGCCGCCGCCGGCGCGAGGGGCAGCGCCATGCCGAGCACCGCGGCCACGATCGCCACGAGGGCGAAACCGCCCGGTCGGCGGCGGGAGTTGGAACTGGATCTCATGGATTCACACCTCTCGTATTGCTGCTGGATGAAGTTCGTCGAGTCGTCGTTCTGCGGGCCACCGGATGCGGCGCCGGGCGTAGGAGTGCGCAGACGCCGGGCCGCGACGGCAGCGAGGCGACTGCCCCGCCGACCGGCGAGGCTCACAGGCCGTGGCCCGGCCTCGTCGCCGTCACACGCCGAAGCCGTGGGCGGCCCCCGGCGGGCAAGGGACGACCAGCCGGTCGCCGGCAGGCGCGGCCGCGGGCAGGCTCAGAAGCTGACGCCGATGCTGAAGTCGAAGGAATCGAAACGCTCCTGCTCGCCGAGCGGCAGGTTGTCGTACGGATCGAGATTGCTCGCATAGATGAAGCGGAGCGGAGCGCCGAAGAGCGGCACGTTGATGCGGAGCTCGACGCCGGCGACCTTGCGCAGCGACTCGAGGTCGATCTCCTGCCCCTCGCTCCACACGTTGCCGAAGTCGGCGTAGAAGACGATGCGGAAGGGCCCGCCCACGAGGTAGTGGTACTCGAGGTTGAGCTGGCCCATCCGGGTGCCGCCCTGCGGAAAGCCGTTGATGTCGCGGATCGTCAGCCCGGTGTCCGGATCGCGCGCCCAGACCGAGCGGAAATTGTAGCCGCGGACGCTCTGCTCGCCGCCGAGCAGGAAGCGGTCGTTGAAGAACAGCTCGCGCTGGAATCCGTCGTCGTCGGTGCCGAAAGGCGTGATGTAGCCGAGCTCCAGGTTGACCCGGCCGACCGTGCGGATGGCGCGGTTGGTGATCGGTCGCGTGTACGCGCCCTCGAGGATGGTGCGCACGAAGTAGTTCTCGCCACCGAGCGGTCCACCGGCGTACTCGACGCTGGCCGCGAGGCGCTTGCCGCGGGTCGGCTCGAGCCGCGAGTCGTGCGAGTCGTAGCGGTAACTCGCCGACAACGAGCTCTTGTTGAACTCGAAGGACTGGCTGAAGGTCTGCCCGTCCGGCTCGTTGGGATCGAGGAAGAAGCGCTGCGAGCGGAAGTCCTCGAACTCCGAGAAGGTGTACGAGAAGCTGAGACCCTCGAAGAGCCTGAAGCTGCGCCCGTAGGTGAGCACGAAGCCGCGCTCCTTCTGAAGGAAGCGCTGGTCGGCGAGCAGGTCGAAGTCGAGATCGCGGTCGAAGGCCTGGATGCCGACGCTCTGGGGCCGGTCGCGGAACCAGGGCACGAAGTAGGAGACGTCGAGCAGGTCGCGGAAGCGGCCCTGCTGGAAGTTCACGCCCAGGGTCTCGCCGCGGCCGAGGAAGTTGCGGGTGCGGATGGCGGCCTGGCCGAAGAAGCCGTCGATCTCGCTGTAGCCGCCGCCGAACTGCAGCTCGGTGCGCTCGGCCTCGTCGCCCTTGATCACCAGGTTGACGAGCTTGTTCTCGGTGTCGTAGTCGAGCTCGACCGGGTCGTCCTCGTTGATCTTGAAGAACTCGAGCTGGTTGATCTTGAGCAGACTGTTCTTGAGCGCTCCGGAGTTGAAGACCATCCCCTCCTGGATGCGCACCTCGCGGCGCAGCACCTTGTCGCGCGTCTTGGTGTTGCCGGAGAACTCGATCCGGCCGACCCGGAACTGATCGTTCTCCTGCACCTTGACCAGCACGTCGGCGACCAGGTCGTCGCGCTCGATGACCTCGGTCTCGACGCGGGAGAAGATGTAGCCGGTGTTCTGGTAGAACTCGCGGATCCGCTCGACCCCCTTCTCCACCACGTCAGAGCGCAGCCAGCCGCCCTTGGGCTCCTCGAAGGTGCGGATCAGCACGTCGTCGGCGAGCACCTCGTTGCCCTGCAGCCTGATCTCGCCGAGCTTCCAGCGCGGGCCCTCCTCGATCGGCACGATGATCCGCAGCCGGCGCTTCTCTCCGCCGGTGCGCATCACCTCGACCACCGGATCGCCGGTCTGCACGTCCTTGTAGCCGAAGCGCCGGTACAGGTCGCGCACGTTCTCGAGGTCCTCGGAGACCTGCGCCGGGTTGTAGATGTCGCGCTTGCGGATGCGGGTGAGCAGGTTGGACTTCCTGGTCTTCTCCATCTGCGAGCGCAGCCGCCCGCCGCCGAAGATCTCGTTGCCCTCGAAGTCGACCCGGCCGATCTTGACCTTGTTGCCCTCGTCGACGGTGACCAGGATCCGTCGCTCCGACGGCGACACCTGCTGGATGTCGAAGACCACCTCGGCGAAGCGGAAGCCGCGCTCGGAATAGACGTCCTTGATCACCTGCTGCAGGCGCACCAGCTCGCCGCGGTTCAGCGGCAGGCCCTCGTAGAGCTCGATGCGCTCGCGGTCCGCGGCGTCCTCGATGTCGTTGCGCTTGACCTTGTCGAGGCCCTGGTAGTCGATCGACAGCAGCTCCGGCCGTTCGACGATGGTGATGATCAACCTGACGCCGCCGGAAGCCGCCTCGGCGTCGACCCTGATGTCGTCGATCAGGTCGCGGTCCCAGAACTCGCGGATCTTGGCGTTGAGGCGCTCGGGATCGAACGGGCGGCCGGGCTCGATGTCGAGGTAGAAGCTCATGCTCTCCTCGGCGAGGGTGACGACGCCGCGATACTCGACCTCGACGATCGCCTGACCGATGAAGGCATCGGCCGATTCCTGCACTCCCTGCAGCGCGCCGGTCGGCGCCGCCGAGACGGCGAGGAGGAGGGCGAGTGCGAGCACGACCAGGCGCTCCGGTCGCGCCGCGGTGGAGGTCGTGGAACCCGACGGGCAGTTTCGGTGGCGGTGCAAGAGCGGTTCCTCGGCAGAACGGGGAGCAGTGGACGTGATCGTTGCCGTCGCGGCGGGTCGGGGTGGACGCCGCCGCTCCTCTTCGCGGCGGCCGTCGACGTGGGTCAGATCGAAGCGCCGCCGGATCCGGCGCCCGCGGTCGCGGTGTCGCCGGCGGCCTGGTCGTCGGGCGAGCCTTCGCCGCCGTCGCGGACCGGGCCGGCGATCTCGAAGTGCAGCTCGCCTTCGCGCACGTCGACCTCGATCAGCCCGACCTGGTCGCTCACCGAGCGGATCAGGATGTCGGAGATCGCGTCCTGCACGTGGCGCTGGATGGTGCGTCGCAGCGGCCGCGCTCCCACCGAGGGGTCGACCCCGGCACGATCGAGGATCCAGTCCCCCGCCTCCGGCGTCAGCGCCACCTGCACGCCGCGCGACGACAGGGTCATGTTGACGTCACCGATCAGGATGTCGACGATGGCGCGCAGGTCGTCACGCTGCAGCGGCTTGAAGACGATGACCTCGTCGATGCGGTTGATGAACTCGGGGCTGAAGGCGCGGCGCAGCTCGGCGAGGATCTCCTCCTCGACCTGATGGAAGGCGGAGTCGGGACCGGCGAAGCCCATGCGGCCGCCGCGCAGCACCAGGTTCGAGCCGAGGTTGGAGGTGAGGATCAGCAGACTGTGCTTGAAGTCGATCCGGTTGCCGTACGAATCGGTCAGCACGCCGTCCTCGAGGATCTGCAGCAGCAGGTTGGCGACGTCGGGATGCGCCTTCTCGATCTCGTCGAAGAGGATGATCGAGTAGGGCTGGCGCCGCACACGTTCGGTGAGCTGGCCGCCGTCCTCGTGGCCGACGTAGCCAGGCGGCGAGCCGATCAGCTTCGAGACGGCGTGCTTCTCCATGTACTCGGACATGTCGAAGCGCACCAGCGCGTCCTGGGTGCCGAAGAGGAACTCGGCGAGTCGGCGCGCCACCTCGGTCTTGCCGACGCCGCTCGGGCCGAGGAAGACGAACGAGCCGCTCGGGCGGTTGGGGTCGGCGACGCCGAGGCGTGAGCGGCGGATGGCGCGGCTGATCGACTCGATGGCCCGGTCCTGGCCGACGACCCGGCGGTGCAGCGCCTCCTCCATCGACTTCAGGCGCAGCGCCTCGTCGCTCTGCAGGCTGGCCACCGGGATACCGGTCCACGACGCGATCACCGCCTCGATGTCGCCGACGCGGACCTCCTCCGGCTCGTCGCTGGCGCCGCTGCTGCCGAGCGTCTCGAGGTCCTCGCGCAGCTCGATCTCGCGCTCGCGCAGATAGACCGCCTTCTCGAAGTCCTTGTCGGAGATCGCCAACTTCATCTCGCCGACGACCTGGCCGATCTCACCCTCCACCCGGCGCAGGTTCTGGGTGTCGCGCACTCGGCGCAGCTTGACCTTGGCGCCCGCCTCGTCGATCACGTCGATCGCCTTGTCGGGCTGGAAGCGGTCGGGTATGTAGCGCGTCGACTGCCGGATCGCCGCCTGCAGCGAGTCGTCGGGGTACTGCACCCCGTGGAACTGCTCGTAGCGCTCGCGCAGGCCGCGCAGGATGTCGAAGGTCTCGACCTCGGTCGGCGGCATCACCTGCACCGACTGGAAGCGGCGCAGCAGCGAGCGGTCCTTCTCGATGTACTTGCGGTACTCCTTCTGGGTCGTCGCGCCGATGCACGAGACCTCGCCGCGCGACAGCGCCGGCTTGAGGATGTTCGCGGCGTCGAGGGAGCCTTCCGCCGAACCGGCGCCGACGAGGGAGTGGATCTCGTCGATGAACACGATCAGATCCTCGTGCTCGCGCAGCTCCTTGAGGATGCCCTTGAGGCGCTCCTCGAACTGGCCGCGGTACTTGGTGCCGGCGACGACCAGCGACAGGTCGAGCGCGATGAGTCGCTTGCGCGCCAGCAGCACCGGTACCCGTCCGTCGACGATGCGCTGCGCCAGGCCCTCGACGATCGCGGTCTTGCCGACCCCGGGCTCGCCGAGCAGGATCGGGTTGTTCTTGGTCCGCCGCGAGAGGATCTGGACGATGCGCTCCAGCTCGGCTTCACGGCCGATCAGCGGATCGAAGACGCCCTCGCCGGCCAGCGTGGTGAGGTCGCGCCCGAACTCGGCGAGGAAGGGCAGCTCCTTCTTCTGCTTCGAGCTCTCGCGCTCCTTGACGATCGCCAGCACCTCCTCGCGCACGCGATAGGTGTCGAAGCCGTACTGCGCCATCACCCGCATCGCCAGACAGCCGTCGACACGCAGGATCCCGAGCAGCAGATGCTCGGAGCCGACCGAGTCGTGGGCCATGCTCTCGGCCTCGTGCGAGGCGTACGCGAGCACCTTCTTCGATTCGTCGGAGAGCGGCAGCTCGGCCGTCGACGAGATGCGCTCGACGAAGACGCGATCGCCCTCGATCTCGCGTCGCACGTCCTCCGGCTTCACCCGCAGCCGACGGAAGAGCTCACCGACGATCTCCTCGCCCTCACGCAGCACTCCGAGCAGCACGTGCTCGCTCTCGATCACCCGCGATCCGAGCTTGCTCGCCTCGTAACGGGCGAAGAAGAGAGCCCGCCGGGCCTTCTCGTTGTACTTCTCGAACACGTGGGGAGAGGAGGTACGCCTGGGCTGAGGGATATCGAGCGCGGCCGGAGCGACCGCCGACGCCTTCGGCCGAGGGCTCTGTCGCGCCGCGGCAGGAGCCGTCGGGAGGCTACGATTCGCCGTCCGGAAACAACACCGGCCGGGGGGTCATTCCCGGCCGCCAAGGTCTCGAACTCTATGGAACTCGGGGTTCCGTGGGCCCTTCCGGCGCCGCCGCGGAAGCGTCTCGCGAGCCCCGCGAAACCTCCTCCAGCTGCCGCCGATCGAGCAGCAGGACCCTAGCACAGCGGTCCGCGATCTCCGGGTTGTGGGTGACCAGGATGGTCGTCGTGCCGCGGCGCCGGCGCAGCTCGAGGAGCAGCTCGAGGACGCGTTCGCCGCTGCGCGGATCGAGGTTGCCGGTCGGCTCGTCGGCGAGCAGCAGCTCGGGCTCGAGGCTCAGTGCACGACAGATCGCCACGCGCTGCCGCTCGCCGCCCGAGAGCTCGTGCGGGAGAGCGTGCGAGCGGCTATCGAGACCGACCTCGGCGAGCAGCCGCGCCGCCCGCTCCAGGCCCTGCGAGACGGGCTCGCCAGCGATGCGGGACGGCATCGCGACGTTCTCGAGCGCGGTGAAGTCGGGCAGCAGCTGGTGGAACTGGAAGACGAAGCCGAGGCTGCGGTTGCGGAAGCGCGCCAGAGCCTCGGCCGACAGCGCGAACGGATCGCGGGAGGCGATGCGGACCTCACCGCTGTCGGGTCGGTCGAGGGTACCGAGGATGTGCAGCAGGGTCGACTTGCCCGAGCCCGACGGCCCGACGATCGCCAGCAGCTCGCCGCGCCCGACCTCGAGGTCGACGCCGCGCAGCACCTCCAGCGCCGCTGCGCCGACGCCGTAGGTCTTGCTCAGACCGCGCACCTCGACCACCGGGCCGCTCACTTGCTCTCCCACGGCGGCGCTCATCGACGTAGCGCCTCGACGACGTCGAGCGCCGCCACCCGCCGCGCTCCGAGCACCGTGGCAGCGAAGGTCAGCAGGAGAGCCGCCAGGATCACCAGGCCGGCGTCGGTGGCGCGCACCGAGAAGGGCACGTGGTCGAGGATGTAGACCTGTCCCGGCAACCTCAGCAGCTCGTAGCGGTCGAGCAGCCACGCCAGGGCGGTGCCGACCAGTCCGCCGACCACGCCGCCGGTGCCGGCCAGCAGCAGGCCCAGGGTGCGGAAGATGCGACGCAGCCTGCGCGGGCTCGTCCCGAGGGCGCCGAAGACACCGATCTCGCGTGTCTTGTTGGCGAGCAGCAGGTGCAGGGTCGACAGCAGCGCGAACGAAGCCACGAGCACGATCAACGCCACGGCGAGGAAGACCACCGCCTTCTCGAGCCGCAGCACGAAGAGCAGAGGCCGGTTGCGGTCGCGCCAGTCGAGCACCCGCACGCTCTCGAGACCGGCCTCGGCGAGATGCACCCGCAGTTCTCCGGCGAGGGCGCTCAGGCGTCGATCGGAACGCGCCGCGGCGCTCCACGAAGCGCCACCTCGGGACTCGGCGTCACCGAGCAGACCGACCTCCTCGGGCAGCAGGTCGAGACGACGGTCGCCGGCGCCGAGCAGGGTGCTGGCGACGTCGAGCGGCAGCGCCACCCGCTCGTTGAAGGCCTCCTCGACGTCCGGCGACTCGAGCCAGCCGGCGACCTCGAGCCAGCGTGCCCGCGGCTGCGGCCCGCGCGGTCCGAGATGGGGCCGCGGCGACACGATCTCCACCGCCTCACCCGGCGCGAGGCCGATGCGACCGGTCAGCCGCTGCGAGATCCAGACCCCTGCATCGGGATCGGCTGGGCCGTCGGCCTCACCGCCGAAGGACACGGCCGGGAGGGCCTCGCCGAGCCAGCGTGGGCGACGGCGCTCGTACCCGACCAGCTCGGCGACCTCGTAGCGACCGCCGCCACCGACCCAGCCTCGGCCGACGAGCACCTGCTGCAGGGCATGCTGGGGGACCACCTCGGCGACCGCTCGCCGGACGTCCTCGACCCGATGCTCGGGGCGCAGCTCGAGCTGCAGCGCCGGGGTGCTCTGCCGCACCGCGCCGAGCAGCCGCTCCTGGAAGCCGCTGAGCGCGGCGAGGGCCAGGATGAGCGCCGCCACTCCGACGCCCAGGCCGACGCCGGCGATGCGCGAGAGCAGGCGCACCAGCGCGTCGCGCCGCGCCGTGCGCAGATAGCGCAAAGCGACCTCGAGCTCGAACAGGGAAGCGCGCATCGCGTCGCGCATCAACGCCACCCGCTCGCTGCAGCCGTCACCCGCTCACTCACCGGCGCCGACCGGCGCGCCGCCCTCCGCCTCGCCGGATCCGTCTTCGTCGCCAGCGTCGCCCTCGAAGCCATCGTCACCGCCGTCGTTCTCGGCGCTGACGTCCTCGCCGAGGCCGGTCGGGATCGCCCGGGGTCGCAGCAGCGGGAAGAGGATCACGTCGCGGATCGACGGCGAGCCGCTGAGGATCATGACCAGACGGTCGATGCCGATTCCCTCGCCGCCGGTCGGCGGCAGGCCGTGCTCGAGCGCCCGCACGTAGTCGTAGTCGACGTGATGGGCCTCCTCGTCGCCGCCCTCGCGCGCCGCGGCCTGCTCCTCGAAACGCTGCCGCTGGACCTCGGGGTCGTTGAGCTCGGTGAAGGCGTTGGCGATCTCCATGCCGCCGATGTAGAGCTCGAAACGCTCGGTCAGGTGCGGCTCGTCGGGGCACTGCTTGGAGAGCGGTGAAACGTCGGTGGGATAGTGGGTGACGAAGGTCGGCTGCTGCAGCTGATCCTCCACCAGCTCGTCGAACAGCGCCATCAGCAACCGCCCCCAGGTGGCCGGCCGCGGCAGCTCGAGGCGTCGCTTCTCGCACTCGGCGCGCAGCGCGGCTTCGTCGGCGAGCGCCTGGCGCGGCACTCCGCCGAGCTCGACCACCGCGTCGGCGACCCGCAGGCGCCGCCAGGGTCGCTCGAGGGACAGCGGCTCACCGCGCCACGACAGCTCCCGGGCACCCTCGCCGAGCACCGTCTCGGCGACGTCGCCGAGCATCTGCTCGGTGAAGTCCATCAGCTGCTCGAAGTCGGAGTAGGCCCAGTAGAACTCGAGCATCGTGAACTCGGGGTTGTGCTGGGTGGAGACGCCCTCGTTGCGGAAGTTGCGGTTGATCTCGTAGACGCGGTGCATGCCGCCGACGGTGAGGCGCTTGAGGTGCAGCTCCGGCGCCACCCGCAGGTAGAGCGGGATGTCGAGGGCGTTGTGATGGGTGGTGAACGGGCGCGCCGCGGCACCGCCGGGAATCGAGTGCATCATCGGCGTCTCGACCTCGACGAATCCGTGGTCCTCGAGATGACGCCGGATGGCGCGCACCACCGCAGCGCGCAGCTCGAAGACCCGCCGCGCCTCCGGGGTCACGATCAGATCGAGGTAGCGCTGGCGGTAGCGTGCCTCGACGTCGGTCAGTCCGTGCCACTTCTCGGGCAGCGGCCGCAGCGCCTTGGCCAGCATCCGCACCCGCTCACCGAAGACGGAGAGCTCGCCGGTGCGGGTGCGCCCCAGGCGACCGGTCACCGAGACGATGTCGCCGAGATCGATCTGGTCGAGCAGCCACCAGTCGTCCTCGGCGAAGTCGTTCTTGCGGCAGAACGCCTGCACCTTGGCGCGCCCGTCGGAGACGTCGAGGAAGCGCAGCTTGCCCTGCTTGCGGATGGCGCGCACCCGTCCGGGGACCGTCAGCCTGAGGCCGAGCTCCTCGAGCTCCTCGGCGCTGCGCTCGCCGTGACGCTCGACCACCGTGCTCGGCTCGAGGTCGTAGTCGCAGCGCGTCGGGTACGCGGCGACCCCACGCTCCTCCAGGGCCCGGCGCTTGGCGCGCCGGTTCTCCATCTGTTGTTCGAGCTCGGACATCGACAGACCTCTCTTCGCAGGGCGCTCAGGCCTCGCAGCGCGCCACCCGCGGATCGGCGATCAGCGCCCCGAGCAGCTTCTGGAAACGTTCGGCGGCGCGCGCCGAGACCTCGAGCACGTCGTCGTGGTCGAGCTGGGCCGGCACTCCCTGGGCGCTCACCAGCCCCGCCGCGGTGTTGGTCACCAGCGAGATGCCGAGGCAGCGCAGCCCCATGTGCACCGCCGCGATCACCTCGAGCACCGTCGACATGCCGACGAGGTCACCGCCGATCGTGCGCAGGTAGCGGATCTCGGCCGGCGTCTCGTAGCTCGGCCCGAGCAACCCGGCGTAGACGCCCTTCGCCAGGGGCACCCCCAGCCCGGCCGCCACCTCGGCGGCCACCTCGCGCAGCCGCTCGCTGTAGGCGTTGCTCATCGGCGGGAACTGGGGCCCCCAGGCGGCCGGCAGCTCGCCGCGCAGGGGATTGAGCCCGGTGAGGTTGATCTGGTCCTCGATGCACACCAGGTCGCCGGGCTCGAGGCCGCTGGCGATGCCGCCCGAGGCGTTGGAGACGATCAGCGTGTGGGCGCCGAGCAGCGCGGCGAGACGCAACGCGAAGACCACCTGGCCGGTGTCGTATCCCTGGTAGGCGTGCAGCCGACCGCGGTAGTAGAGCACCCGTGCCCCGCCCGGGCAGCGGCGCAGCTCCCAGGCGAGGGGGTGACCGACGATGCCACCCACCGGGAAGGGGGTCAGCTCACCGAGCTCGCCCTGCTCCAGCAGCTCGCCCTCGAGGTCGACGCTGAGGCCGGAGCCCGAGACCACCACCAGATCGCAGCCTTCGCGGCCCTGCTCGCGCCAGCGCGCCGCCGCGCGCTCGAGATCAGCGGCGAAGCCGCCCGCGGCTGCCGGCATCCCTTCCCCCTGCATCGCGCTCATCGTCGTGCCCTCCGCGCCCCGCCGCTCAAGCGGTGTGGTGCACCAGCAACCAGAGCCCCGAGTAGTCGCGCACCAGCCTCATGCGCAGCCGGTAGAGCTCGCGGGCGTCGTCGGGTCGGTTGGAGAGCAGGGACTGGTGCAGGAAATGCTCGAAACGCGCCTCGAACAGACTCGACAGGCGGCACATCCGGCGCGCCTCCTCGAAGGGAGCGCCCTCGCGCCGCCGGCGCTGCACGTCGAGCAGGCCGACGATCTCCTCGGCCTGGGACGAGATCAGCAGGCGCAAGGCGCACGCCTCGAGGATGAACTGCTCCACCTCGCGATCGAACCGCATCGAGCCGTGCAGTCGGCGGTAGGCGAGGACCTCGCGGGCCTCGAGTCGGAACGGCCGCGCTTCCTCGGTCAGGGTCACCGCCTGCGGATCGGCCTTCCAGTCGCTGCCCTCGAGCATCTGCAGCAGCTGGCGTAGCGAGTCGCCCAGCAGCTCGGCGTAGGCGGTGCGGATGCGCAGCGCCCCCTGCGGCCGGTCCTCGTCGATGCCCTCGCGCCACATCTCGGTGGGGCGCTGGTTGGTGGGCAGCTCGGTGGCGGCCATCTCGGCCGTGTCCTCGACCGGCTGACGCGACCCGGACCTCTGCTCGGCGGCGTCCTCGGCGCCATCCTGGCTGCCGTTGCCCGCCGAGCGCAGCCGCGGGATCAGGCGCCTGGCCTTGCTGCCGACGTCGACGAGGCTGTGCAGCTTGACGTTCTGGTCCTCGATGCTGCGCTCGAGCGCCTCGACCTGACCGCGGAACTCGGCGAGCTCGCTGTCGAGGGCGTCGTCGACCGTGCGGACCTCGCGCTCGAGCTCGAAGACCTCCTGGTACTCCGACGCGATCCGGCGCTCCTCCATCTGGTAGAAGCCCGACACCGACTTCTTGAGGAAGAGGTTGGTCTCCACCAGCTGAGCCATGACCCGCGGCTCGAACACCAGCAGCCCGAGCCGGTGCTTGACGTCGCGAAAGCCCTGGATGAGCCCCATCTCGTTGAACTGCTCGAGGCTCGACAGGCTGCTCATCGCCTCCCGCTGCGACGCCATCTCCGAGACGGCGTCCTTCACTCGCTCCTCGACGCTCGCCAGGTCCGGGAAGTCGCTGCGCACCTCGTCCCACAGCTCCGCCAGCACGTCGGCGTCGCCACCGATCGTCTCGTCCCGTTCCACCGTGTAGCGCGTGGCCAGGAAGTCGACCTTGTCGTGACGGTCGATGCCCCAGCTGCGATCCCGGGTCAGGACCAGGAACCGGAGCAGCTGCCCGAGGATCTTGCGGTCGTACTTCTTGACCCGCTCGAAGAAGCGGCGCAGCAGCGCCGGCGACACCCGCTCGTCGATCTGCACCAGGCGGTCGAGCAGCCGCGAGAGGTCTTCCTCGGCCGCCTCGAGCGAGCGCGCCGCGGCCTGCGTGTCGTCGCTCTGCAGCGCCGGCGGCACCGCCTTCAGCTTGCTGTAGACGCCCTGGAAGCTCAGCCCGCTGAGATCGATCTGCTCGGAGGAGAAGATCTTGTTGACACCCTGGACGAACTGGTGGAAGGTCCAGGCCGAGCGGAAAAGACTCGAGAGCCGGGAGTAGGTCGCATTGAGGTCGTTGCGATCGGGCATCCGCGCATCCTCGCCAACTCCCGGTGCCCGCCTCCCTTCGGAAGGCGGAAGACTGGCGTCGGGCAATCCCCCCGGCTCCGAGAGGAGCCGCAGGAACATCGAACGATCGCCGCGCCAGGGGCAATGGGGCCCGCGCCGCGCGGCGTAGTGGAATACTCGGCAATCCTACAGGCGGCGAGCTCGCCCGGCCAACCAGCGAGGAAGGAGCCCCAGCGTGAGTGCGGCGGACCAGGCAGGACCTGCAGACCCGGCAGACCAGGAGACCCAGGAGCCCGGCGCCGGGCAGGGAGCGGCTGGAGCTCGCGCACCGCGCGTGCTGATCCCTGCCGACGCCCTGCAGGAGCGCATCGTCGCCCTCGCAGGCGAGATCCACCGCGACTACGCCGATAGCGGCCTGCTGTCGTGCATCGGTGTGCTCAAGGGCTCGGTGTTCTTCATGGTCGACCTGCTCAAGAACCTCGACCTGCCGGTCGTGGTCGACTTCTTCCAGACCTCGAGCTACGGAGGCGGCAAGGTGCCCGGTGAGGTCCGGATCCGCAAGGACGTCGATCTCTCGGTGCGCGGCCGCGACGTCCTGCTGATCGAGGACATCGTCGACACCGGGCACACCCTGCGCACGGTGCTGTCGCTGCTCGAGTTCCGCGGCGCGCGCTCGGTGCGGCTGTGCGCGCTGCTCAACAAGGTCGGGGCACGCGAGGTGGAGCTCGAGGTGCACTACGCCGGCTTCGAGATCGGCAACGAGTTCGTGGTCGGCTACGGCCTCGACTTCGACGAGCAGTACCGCAACCTCCCCTACATCGGCGTCATCGACTAGCAGCCCGGCCGCCCGGGGGCGCCGTGTCGCGCCAGAACCGCCGCCATGCCCTCCTCGATCCACGCCGCGAGCAGGGCACGCGCCTCGTCGGAGACCTGCTCGACCAGGCGCAGGTTGCCCTCGCGCAGGCTGCCGGGCAGGTCGAGGTCGTTGCGCTCGAGCCAGAGGGCCGAGCGCACCAGCTCCTGAACCCGCGAAGGCACGGCGCCGCGCCGCCGCTGCAGCTCGGCGACCGTCATCAGCAGGCCGGCTCCCTCGCGCCGCTGCCGCAGCCGCTCGGGCGCCGGCGGCAGAGGACGCGTCGGCAGCGTGCTCAGACCGAGCGACTCGAGCTGGTCGAGCGCCGCATCGAGGTCGACGGCCGGCCGATGGAAGAGCGCCTCGTAGGCGTCCCCGGTGGCTTCCGACAGCCGCCGCCGCTGGGTGGGATCGAGCCGCGGCGCCACCGCCAGCACGCCGCGGGCGCCGGCACCACGCAGCAGCCCGCCGATCGCCTCGACGTCCGGTGCGGTGATCCCGGCCAGGATCGGCACCAGCGCCCAACCGCCACGCAGCGACTGGCCCTCTGCGTCGAGCGCGGCAGCGAGGGCTCCGGCGGCGCCCTCACCGGCCGGCCACGGCGGCAGCAGCACCTCGGTGAGATCGCGCACCTCCAGGAGCGCCTGGCGCGACCCGGTCTCGGCGACCGGATCGCCAGGAAGCAGGTGCAGACAGACTGGCGCGCCAGCGCGCAGCAGATCCCTGGCCAGTCGCAGCCGCCACGGCCTGAGCGCGTCGGCAACCGGCGGCAGGTAGAGGACGTCGTCGTAGCCGGCGCGCTCGAAGCCGAGCCCGAAGAGACGGCCGCCGGCGGCGCGGCTCTCCCCCTTCGACGTCGGCTCGTCACCGCGCAGCTCGCCGCGGCCCAGGTCGGTCCACGCACGGGCCGCTGCCGGCCACCAGCGCTCGGCGAAGCGGTAGCGCACCCAGGCGTTGCCGGGCTCCGGAACCACCGTCGGCTGGGCCCGGATCGCGCTGCGCTCGCCCACCGTCACGACGCCGCCGGCTCCCCGACCGCCCGCACGAGGTCGTCGAGCACGCCGCGCCGCAGGGCGTGCAGCAGGACGTCGCCCTCGGCGCGCGAGACCCGCGGCGCGGCGAGCCGCGACGCGTCCTCGAGCCGCTCGGCGCCGACACCGGCGAAGGCGCTCGCCGCCTCGCGGCCGCCGATCAGCCGCGGCGCCACGCACACCGCGACGCGGTCGAACGCGCCAGCGGAGCGGAACGCCTCGAGGATCTCGCCGCCGCCCTCCACCAGCAGGCTGTTGAGGCCGCGCCGGCAGAGCTCCCTCGCCACGGCGAGCGGCTCGACCGCCTGGCACATGATCACCTCCACCCGAGGGCCGGCGGCCTGCAGGCTCTCGTGGCGACCGTCGTGCGGCGCCTCGGTGAAGATCAGCACCGGCCCGGCCTCGGCGAACAGAGCCGCGCCGGGCGGCGTGCGCAGACGACGATCGAGCACCACGCGGACGATGTCGCCTCGCGAGCGCGGCGAGCGCCGGGTCAGCCGCGGATCGTCGGCAAGCACCGTGCCGCTGCCGACCAGGATCGCGTCGTGCTCGTCGCGCAGCCTCACCGCCCAGCGACGACCGGCGGGCGACGAGATCCACTGGCTGTCGCCGCCGCGGGTGGCGATCTTGCCGTCGAGGCTCATCGCCCACTTGAGCGTCACCGCGACGCGGCCGAGGCTGCGCGCGGTCAGGAACGGCAGGTTGAGCTCCACCGCACGGCGCACCGGGCCGCCGACCGCCACCTCGATGCCGGCCTCGACGAGTCGCGCGAAGCCGGCGCCGGCGACCTTGGGATCGGGGTCGCGATGGCAGCAGACGACGCGCGCGATACCGGCCTCGACGATGCGGTCGACGCACGGAGGGGTGCGCCCGTGGTGGCAGCAGGGCTCGAGGTTGACGTAGAGCGTCGCCCCGCGCGCGTCGGTGGCGTCGTTGGCCGCGATGCGCTCCAGGGCGTCGATCTCGGCGTGTGGCCCGCCGACTCGACGGTGGTGGCCTTCGGCGAGCACCTCGCCCCGTCTCGTCAGCACCGCGCCGACCATCGGATTCGGCGACACGCGGCCGCGACCTCGCCGGGCCAGGGTGAGGCAGCGCTCGAGGAACCGGCGGTCCGAGTCGTCGAGGGGCACCGCCGCGGCCTCAGGGCTCTCCGAACAGGGCGCGGGCGAAGTCGCGGGCGTGGAAGTCGACCAGGTCACCAGAGCCCTCGCCGACGCCGAGATGCAGCACCGGCAGCCGCAGCTCGCGGGCGATCGCCAGCACCACCCCGCCCTTGGCGGTGCCGTCGAGCTTGGTCAAGACCAGCCCGTCGACGGGCACGATGCGGGTGAACTCCTTCGCCTGCTGGATCGCGTTCTGGCCGTTGGTGGCGTCGACGACCAGCAGGGTCTGGACCGAGAACTCGGACGCCTCGCGCTCGATGACCCTGCCGATCTTCGCCAGCTCGTCCATCAGGTGGCTCTTGGTGTGCAGCCGGCCGGCGGTGTCGACGATCACGTGGTCGGCACGGCGCGCCTTGGCAGCCTGCATCGCATCGAAGACCACCGCCGCCGGATCGCCGCCGGCCTTGGAACGGATCACCTCGACGCCGAGCCGCTCACCCCACACCACGAGCTGCTCGATCGCCGCGGCGCGGAAGGTGTCGCCCGCCGCCAGCAGCACCCGCTCGCCGACGTCGCGGGCGCGGTGGGCGAGCTTGGCGATGGTGGTCGTCTTGCCGACGCCGTTGACGCCGATGACGAGGGTGACGCGGGGAGCGGGCACCGGTCGCGGCCGCGGCGCGTCGAGCAGGAGGATCGCCGCCTGGTCCTGCAGCAGCTCGCGCAGCCTGACGACGTCGCGCGCCTGACCGCTGCGCACCTGGTCGCGGATGCCGTCGACCAGCTCCATGGTCGTGGCGACCCCGAGATCGGCCGCGAGCAGGGTCTCCTCGAGGTCCTCGAGAGTCTCCTCGTCGATGACGTCGCGGCCCTGCACGCTGGCCTGGATGCGCTCGATGACCTCGGTGTGGGTCATACCGAGGCCACGCTTCAGCTTGGCCCAGAAGCCTTTCGACTTCGTCGTCGACTCACCGCTGGTCTGCTTGTCGTCTGCCACTCGAGACCTCACTCCCGATGCTCCCGGCCAGGGCCGTCGCCAAAGCGCGCGGCGAGCGCCGGCGCCTTCCCGCGCCAGCCGTGCCACGTGACGCGGCCGGCGCTTCCCCGCCACCGCGAGCCAGCGGCTCAGTCGACCTGCACCGCCTCGCCGGTCATCTCCTCGATGAGCCGCTGCGCCGCCACCCTCAGCGCGTGGCGGGTGCGGTTGCGCAGCGCCGGCGCCGACTGCACCAGGACCACCGAGTATCCGTCGACCAGGGGCCGACAGAACAGGAAGCGGCGGCGGCTTTCTACCAGAAAGTCCTGCAGCTCACCGTAGGTCGGCTCGTCGAGGAAGCGCTGCAGCTGACGCAGGTAGATGCCCATATAGGCCCCGAGCAGGCGCACGTCGTGCGGGTTCATGCCGTCGCACGAGAGCTCGATCATCTCGCCGCTCTCGTCGAGGAACAGCGCCCCTTCGGCCCCCGAGGACTCCACCAGGTCGCGCAGGATCTCTTGAAACATCCGCTCCTCTCAGCGCCGCCGCAGCACCCGGCGCTTCATCCTCGAGCGGCACGATAGCAGCCCCCGGCTGGGCAACGAGGACCTCGATGCACGGCCGCGATCAGGTGTGCATCACCGACGCCGCGGGGATGGCGGGAGCCGGCACCGGAACAGCTCTCTGCGCCGCCGGCAGAATGACGATGTCGCCCGCCTCGAAGGCGGCCAGGAAGGCCCGCACGACGCGAGGGTCGAAGCTCTGGCCGTCGAGCCGACGGATGATCGCCACGGCCTCCTGGGGGGTGTAGGGATTCTGGTAGACCCGCTGGGTGGTCACCGCATCGAAGGTGTCGGCGACCGCGACGATGCGGGCGGACATCGGGATCTCCTCGCCCCGCAGCCCATCGGGATAGCCACCGCCCGCCCACTTCTCGTGGTGGGAGCGGATCGCCGGGATGAGGTGCGAGAGCGCCTCGATCGACGACATGATCTCGGCGCCGATCACCGGATGCCGCTTCATCTCCGTGAACTCTTCGTCGGTGAGCACGTCGCCCTTGTTCAGCACCTGATCGCGGATGCCGATCTTGCCGACGTCGTGGAGCAGCCCCGCGAGCCAGATCTCCTCCTGCATCTCGACCGACGTCGACAGGTGGCGGGCGATCTCCTGCGAGTAGGTCGCCACCCGCTCCGAGTGACCACGGGTGTAGGGCTCCTTGGCCTCGACGGCGCGCAGCAGGGCACGCACCGATCCGAGGAAGAGATCGCGGTTCTCCCGCGCCGCCTCGCGCAGCTGCGCCACCGACGCGGCGACCTGCTCGCTCATGCGGTTGAAGTTCTCGCCCAGCACCACCATCTCGCGGGTCGGCCCGGAGGCGGGGACCTTCTCGCCGAAGCGACCGGCGGCGATCGCCTGACTGGTGCTGGAGAGGCGGGCGAAGGGCGCCGACATCAACCGCGCCGCGGCGGCGCCGAAGATCAGCGCCAGGACGATCATCGCCAGCGCCGTCAGCAGCACCGACCGACCCATGGCCTGGGCCGCCTGCAGCGCGGCGGACTTGCGCTTCTGCACCAGCACCGCCCAGTCGGTGTCGCCGAGCGCCGCGAGCTGGCCGATCATCACGCGGCGTCGCGATCCGACACGCACCGGGTACTCGATCACGGGATAGCTGCCGGAGGCGATCTGCAGCGAGTCCTGGACCGCCGCCGAACGCTCGATCTCGGCGTGCACCAGCTGCTCGCTGCTGACGTTGGCCGACCACAGCACCCGGCCGCCGCCGAGCGCGGTGTCGATGAGGAAGACCTCCTGGTCCTCGGCGCCCCGCAGCGGCAGCGGCAGCGCAGCGAGCAGCAGGAAGCTGCGCCGGTCGAGCTCGAAGCGCTGCGCCTCCAACACCACCCACGGCGCCTCGCGTGAGCGCGCGATCAGGCTGGGCCGATCGAGTCGCCCGTCGCGCGCTTCGCGCAGCGCATCGGTGATGCCGCGATCCACCGCCTCGGGCAGGGCGGTGGGCCGGAACTCGCGACCCTCGGCCTCGCCGGCCTCCTGCAGCACCACCGCGAAGTCCGGCGCGGTGCCGACGAAGGCGCGCAGCAGCGGCGCCACGCGCTCGGCCTCGCCCTGCCCCTCGAGTCCGACCCTCAGCTGGGTCAACTGGGTGCGCACGCCTTCGATGCGCGCCGAGATGCGCTGCGACAGGGCCTCCGCCTCGCGCGTGAGCGCCACCTTCTCCTGACGCTCGAGCACCGCCCGGGCGCGATCCGCGGTGGCGAACGCGGCGATGCCGACCGGCAGGCTACCGAAGAGGACGAGGAACCCGAAGAGAAACGTCTGCAGGCGAATCGTGCGCAGCGTGCGGGCGATACGACTCAAGAGAGGACGATCTCGAGGTGGGGGCTGGAGGCGGCAGGCCCGGCCGCGGGTCGCCGGAGCTCCGGGCGTCTTCCGGCGCACACGGTGCGCCGGCCGCTCCCCAGTATACGTCGCGACGCCTTCGGCGATCCAAAACCGTGTCGGGCCGCGCCGGTCGACCCGCCGAGTCCGGTGGCGACGCCGTCAGGCCCCGTTGCCGGCCAGGTACTCGCGCACCAGGCGCTCGACGCGCGTCTCGTCGACTCCGTCGACCAGCGCCCCGCGACCGAGGCGACGCGGCAGCACCCAGGTGAGCCCCGACTCGCGCGCCTTCTTGTCGCCGCGCAGGATGCCGATCAGGTGCAACGGGTCGATCGGTGGCAACAGCGGCAGCTCGAGGCGAGACAGCAGCGCCTCGAGCCGAGGCGCCAGGTCGTCGGCGAGCAGGCCCGCACCGTCGCCGCCACCCGCCTCGATCGCGTGCGAACGCAGGTCGGCGGCGAGGGCGAGCGCGAAACGGATGCCGTGCGCCACCGCCTCGCCGTGGCGCAGCTGCGAGTAGCCGGTCGCCGCCTCCAGGGCGTGACCGAAGGTGTGCCCGAAGTTGAGCAGCTTGCGCTCCGCCCGCTCGAACGGATCGGCGCGCACCACGGCGGCCTTCATCTCCACCGATCCGGCGACCAGCCAGGCCAGGGTCGCCGGCTCGAAGCGCAGCACCGCCTCGTACTCGCGCTCGATGCGCTCGAACAGCTCGCGGTCGAGCAGCGCCGCCATCTTGATCGTCTCCACGAGACCCGAGCGCAGTTCGGCGGCGGGCAGGGTCCCCAGCAGCGACGTGTCGGCGATCACGGCGCGCGGCTGCAGAAAGGCCCCGACGCTGTTCTTGCCGCGCGGCAGGTCGATGCCAGTCTTGCCGCCGACCGACGAGTCGACCTGGGCGAGCAGGGTCGTCGGCACCTGGATCAGCTCGATGCCGCGCAGGAACGTCGCCGCCGCGAAGCCGGCGAGATCGCCGACGCTGCCGCCGCCGAAGGCAATCACCAGGCTGTCGCGCTTGCCGCCCTCGGCCAGCATGCACTCCCAGAGCCGCACCAGCTCGGCCGGCTCCTTCGCCGCCTCGCCGTCCGGCACCTCGAAGACGCGGTGGCGCCGCGCCAGGTCGACCAGCGGCTGGAGACGCGCGCCGTGCCGTTCGTGCAACGGCCGGCTGGTGACGACGAAGACCGTGCGCTGCGACAGGAGCTCGGCCAGGGCGGCATCGGCGGCGGCCGCCGCCAGGGCTCCCGGACCGACCAGCACCGGATAGCCGAAGCTGGATCCGGGGCCACGCCCGGCGCCTGGGATGTCGACCTCGATGCGGTGCAGGTCCGGGGCGCCGGCCAAGCTCACGAGCCTCCGGTCTTCTCGCCGGAGCCGTCGTCGGAGCCAGCGTCCGGCGCGCCCGGGGCATCGCCGGGCGCCGGAACAGTGAGCTCGTCTCCGGGCTTCAGCACCCTCGAACCGCCGATCCGCAGGCCCAGATCCTGGATCTGCGACAGCTCGACCGGCGCCGGCGCCTCGGTCATCAGACAGATCGCCGAGGCAGTCTTGGGAAAGGCGATGACGTCGCGCAGCGACTCCGCCCCCGCCATCAGCATCACCATGCGGTCGAGCCCGAGGGCCAGGCCGCCGTGCGGCGGAGCGCCGTACTCGAGCGCCTCGAGCATGAACCCGAAGCGCCTCTGCGCCTCGTCGCGCGAGATGCCGAGCAGCCCGAAGACCTCACGCTGGAGCTCCGGATCGTGGATACGGATCGAGCCCCCGCCGAGCTCGTTGCCGTTGAGCACGACGTCGTAGGCGCGCGACAGCGCCGCCCCCGGATCGTCGGCGAGGCGCTCACGCGACGACGCCTGGGGGGCGGTGAAGGGATGGTGCAGAGCGTCCCAGCGCTCCTCGTCTGGGTTCCACTCGACGAGCGGGAAGTCGGTGACCCAGAGGAACTCCCAGTCGTCCTCCCGCATCCGGCCGAAGGCTCGTCCCGCGGCGACGCGCAGCGCCCCGAGCGAGGTCGCGGCGGTGTTCGCTCCACCGGCGACCAGGAAGGCGAGGTCTCCGTCGGAGAGCGACAGCCTCTCGCGCAGCGCCGCGAGCTGTTCGTCGTTCAGGGTGCCCTTGACCTGGAACTCGGTCTGGCCGTCGCGCTGCTTCAGCGTCAGCACGCCCTGGGCGCCGTAGCGACGCGCGATCTCGGCGTAGCCGTCGACCTCCTTCCGCGACAGCCCCGCCGCCCCTGGCACCGGCAGCGCGCGCACCACGCCACCGGTCGCCAGGGTCGACTCGAAGGCGCGGAAGGTCGAGCCGGCGACCAGGTCGGAGACGTCGTGGATCTCGAGATCGACGCGCAGGTCGGGCCGGTCCGAGCCGTAGCGCAGCATCGCGTCGGCGTAAGTCATGCGGCGGAACGGGGCCTGGGGCTCGATCCCGACCAGCGGGAAGATGCGGGCGAACAGGCCCTCGATCAGCGCCATCACGTCCTCTTCGTCGACGAACGACATCTCGAGGTCGATCTGGGTGAACTCAGGCTGACGGTCGGCGCGCAGGTCCTCGTCGCGGAAGCAGCGGGCAATCTGCACGTAGCGCTCGTAGCCGCTCATCATCAGGATCTGCTTGAAGATCTGCGGCGACTGCGGCAGGGCGTAGAAGGCGCCGTGCTGCAGGCGGCTGGGCACCAGGTAGTCGCGGGCGCCTTCCGGGGTCGAGCGGGTGAGCATCGGCGTCTCGATCTGCAGGAAGCCCTGCTCGTCGAGGTACTCGAGCGTCGCCATGGTCACCCGGTGACGCAGCGCCAGGTTGCGCTGCAGGCTCTGCCGCCGCAGGTCGAGATAGCGGTAGCGCAGCCGCGTCTCCTCGGAGGAGTCGCCGGCGCCGTCGATGGTGAACGGCATCGGCTTGCAGCGGGCGAGCACCGAGCCGGAGCTGGCGGCCACCTCGACCTCGCCGGTGGGCAGGTTCGGGTTCACCGCACCGGCAGCCCGCCGTTCGACCACGCCGACGATCTCCACCACCCACTCCGAGCGCACCGGGTCGAGCGCCGCCGCCGCGTCTGGCGCGTCCTCGGGCTTGACCACCACCTGGGCGATGCCGGAGCGGTCGCGCACGTCGAGGAAGATCACTCCGCCGTGATCGCGCCGCCGGTGCACCCAGCCCTGCAGCAGCACCTGTTCGCCGACCCGATCGAGACCCAGCGTGCCAGCGCCGACCCGCTGACGACGACCTGCGGCGTCCGACGCCTCCGCTCCTCCACTCCTGCCAACACTCCCAGAACCGTGCATCGCTCTTCAGCCCTTCGTCGCTTTCGTTTGCCAGTTGTCGCGGGGGCTCGCGTGGTGCGACCGCGCCGTCGCCGCAACAGTCGCGCCGCGAGTGGCGTCGACGTCAGCGTCCCGCCGCCACCGTGGAGGACGGATCGCCCTCGACGCGATCCAGCCGCTCCCGCAGCCAGCCCGCCAGGCGGTCCTGCGCCACCGGCGCCTGCTCGCCGCGCGCGAAGTCTCGCACGGTGACCGTGCTCTGCGCAGCCTCGTCGTCGCCGAGCAGCACCACGAAACGCGCCTGCTGGCGGTCGGCCGCCTTGAGCGCCGCCTTCACCGAGCGCCCCGAGAGCTCGACCAGGGCGACGACGCCGGCGTCGCGCAGCCGCTCGCCCAGCGCCAGGCAGGTCTCCTGGTGGTGCTCGCCGACCGGGACGACGACCACCGGTGGGGCGCCGGCGCAGCGCTGGCGGAAGCTCTCGGGCAGCACCTCGACGAGCCGGTCCTGGCCGATCGCGAAGCCGATCCCCGGCACCTCGGGACCGCCGAGGTCGCGGGTCAGGCCGTCGTAGCGGCCGCCGCCGAGGATGGCGTCCTGCGCCCCGAGGTCCTGCGAGGCGATCTCGAACACGGTGCGGGTGTAGTAGTCGAGGCCGCGCACCAGGCCGTCGTCGACCTCGTAGGGGACCCGCCAGCGGTCGAGCAGCTCCAGCAGCCGCGAGAAGTGCCGCCGGTCGTCTTCACCGAGGAAGTCGGCCAGGCGTGGCGCTCCGACCAGCAGCTCACGTTCGGCGGCCACCTTGGTGTCGAGGATGCGCAGCGGGTTGCTGTCGAGCCGCCGCCGGCTGTCCTCGCCGAGCGCGTCCCGCTGCGGCAGGAGGAACTCGCGCAGGGCGGCGGCGAAGCGCGAGCGCGACGCGGCGTCGCCGACCGTGTTGAGCCGCACGGTGAGCGACTCGAACTCCAGCTCGCGCAGGAAGCGCACCAGCATCAGCAGCAGCTCGGCGTCGCTGCCCGGGCCCTCGTCACCGATCAGCTCGGCGCCGATCTGGTGGAACTGACGGTAGCGTCCGCGCTGCGGCCGCTCGTAACGGAACTGGGGACCGACGTAGAAGAGCTTCACCGGCGGCGGCTGATCCTGCAGCCGGTGCTGCAGGTAGGCACGCGCCACCGCCGCGGTGTTCTCGGGGCGCAGGGTCAGCGAGCGCCCCTTGCGGTCCTCGAAGGTGTACATCTCCTTGCCGACGATGTCGGTGCCCTCGCCGACTCCGCGCACGAACAGCTCGGTGTCCTCGAGCAGAGGGGTGCGGATCTCGTGGTAGCCGTAGAGCGCGAAGACGCGGCGCACCACGTCCTCCACCGCCTGCCAGATGGCGGTCTCCGGAGGCAGCAGATCCCGCGTGCCCTTGACGTTGCGCAGACTCATCGTTGGGCCTGCGGGGTTTCCGCCGGTGGGTTCCCGGTCAGCTCGATGCCGCCCGCGGCCCGGGTGTCCGGTCCCGACTCGACCACCGCCTCGAGGCGGTTCCATCCCGAGCCGAGACGCTGGGAGTACTCGTCCTTGAGCCGCACGTAGCGGTCGGAGATCGCCCGGTTGTTGGCCAGCTCGGCGTCGGTCAGCGGACGCACCACGCGCGCCGGGACCCCCAGCGCGAGCGAGCGCGCCGGCACACGATGGCCGGGAGCCACCACTGCCCCGGCGCCGATCTGTGCCTCCTGCTCGATGCAGGCACCATCGAGCACCCGGGCGCCGATGCCGATCAGCGCGCCAGACTCGATGACGCACCCGTGAACCATCGCGCTGTGGCCGATCGACACCCGGTCGCCGATCTCGAGCGGATGCGTCTGATAGCTCACGTGCAGGATCGACCCGTCCTGGACGTTGGTCGAGCTGCCGATGCGGATCCGGTGCACGTCGCCGCGCGCCGCGGTGTGGAACCAGAACGAGACGTCGTCACCGAGCACGACGTCGCCGGTCAGGTGGGCCCCCGGGGCGAGGAACACGCCACGACCTGCCGAAGGCCAGATGTCGTTGTAGGAGTGGATCGGCATCGCGAGATCGGCTGTCGTAGGAGAAGATCGTCGCGAGACGGCGACGGGGCGCTGGCCACACCACAAGTGAGCCGAACACTCTAACAGCCCGTATCGGCGCTTCGTACCCGCTCTCGGCAACCCTTTCGCGCCGCCCGTCGTTCTCGCTCCTCGCCTCTCTCCACCGCCCCTTACTCCGCTCTGCGCTCTGCCCTCATTCCTTCTGCCCTTCTCCCGCGTCCCTTTTCCCTCGTCCCCTTTTCCCTCGTCCCTTTTCCCTCTGCCCTTTTCCCTTTTCCCTCGTCCCTTGTCCCTCGTCCCTTGTCCCTTGTCCCCCCGAACCCCTGTCCCCTGTCCCCTGACCGCTGTCCCCTGACCGCTGTCCCCTGTCCCCTGTCCCCTAGCCCCTGACCTCCCTCGTCCCTTGTCCCTCGTCCCTTGTCCCTCGTCCCTTGTCCCTTCCCTAACCCCTAACCCCTGCCCCCTGTCCCCTGACCCCCTCTGCCTCCGCTGTCCCTCAGTCTCTCCGTGCGAATCGACGTCGTCATCCCCGCCTTCGACGAGGAACACTCACTCCCACGGGTGCTCGCCGCGCTGGGCCGCATCCCGGCCGACCAGGCGCGGGTGCAGCGGGTCGTCGTGGCCGACAACAACTCGCGCGACCGCACCGCCGAGGTGGCGCGCGAGGGCGGCGCCGAGGTGGTCCCCGCGACGCGGCAGGGATACGGCAGCGCCTGCCTCGCGGGCCTCGACCATCTGCGCCGCACCGGGCCGCCCGAGATCGTCGTCTTCCTCGACGCCGACTACTCCGACCACCCGGAGGAGCTGCCGAGCCTGGTGGCGCCGATCCTCGCCGGCGAGGCCGACCTGGTGATCGGCTCGCGCACGCTCGGCACCCGCGAGCGCGGCGCCCTGCTGCCGCAGGCCCGCTTCGGCAACCTGCTGGCGTGTTTCCTGATCCGCCTGCTCTACGGCCACCGCTACACCGACCTGGGCCCCTTCCGGGCCGTCTCGTGGCAGGCGCTCGAGAGGCTCGGCATGCGCGACCCGGACTTCGGCTGGACCGCCGAGATGCAGGTCAAGGCGCTGCGTGCCGGCCTGCGGGTCACCGAGGTGCCGGTGAGCTACCGCCGCCGCGTCGGCCGCTCGAAGATCACCGGCACCCTCCGCGGCACCGTGGCCGCCGGCTACAAGATCATCACCACCGTGTTGCGCTACGGCCTCTTCGCGCGGCCCCGGCCTGCAACGGACAGGAGTGCCCCACGATGAAGCGTCCCTCGCCCAGGACGGCGCCCTACCCCCCTCTCGACGGCGCCGTGCGCCACGACACCGAGATCGCGGTGCGCTACGTCGAGACCGACCAGATGGGAGTGGTGCACCACGCCAACTACCTGGTCTGGTTCGAGCTCGCCAGGACCAACCTCTGCGCCACCTCGGGCACCACCTACGCGGCGATCGAGCAACGCGGCTTCTGGCTGATGGTCACCGGCGCCCACCTCTCCTATCGCGGCGGCGCCCGCTACGGCGACATCGTGCGGGTCGGCTGCCGCATCGCCCGCGAGTCGAGCCGTCTGGTCGACTTCGAGTACGAGGTCCGGATCGCCGAGACCACCTCCGTCGGCACCGACGGCAGCGAGGGCAGCGAGGGCAGCGAGCCCGACCCGCGGATCGGGCAGGTGGTGGTCACCGGCACCACCCAGCACGCCTGGGTCGACGCCGCCACCCGCCGCACCGCCCGCCTGCCCGACGACCTGCGCGCGATCTTCCTGCGACTCGCCGGCAAGAGCTGACGCCAGCCGCAGGGCCGGAGCCGCCGGAGTCTCGCCCGGTGTGACCCCGCTCAGAAGATCGAGTAGCCGCCGTCGATCACGAAGCTGTCGGCGGTGTGGTAGTTGCTCGCGTCAGAGGCCAGGTAGACGGCGATGCCGCTGAAGTCCTCCGGCTGGCCCCAGCGCCGCACCGGGATGCGGGTCAGCACCTTCTCCTGGAACGGCTCCGAGGCCACCGCGCGCTCGGTCATCGCGGTCTCGATCCACCCCGGCACCACCGCGTTCACCCGCACCCCGTAGCGCGCCGCCTCCACCGCCAGGCCGCGCACCATCGCCAGCACGCCGGCCTTGGTCGCCGCGTAGTGCTCGGCACGCGGGGCGCCGTGGATCGCCGAGACGCTCGAGGTGACCACCAGCGAGCCGCCCTCGCCGCGCTCGATCATGTGCTTCAGGCTCTCCTGCAGGGTGAAGAAGACCCCCTCCATGTTCACCCTGAAGATGTCGCGCCACTCCTCGACCGTCATGTCGACGAAGCGGGTGCCGCGCGAGCCGACTCCGGCGTTGGCGAAGCAGGCGTCGACCTTGCCGAAGCGCTCCAGCGTCTCGGCCATCGCCGCACGCACCGCTTCCTGGTCGCCGACGTCGCAGCGCAGCGCCGCGACCCGGGTGCCGAAGCGCCCCAGCAGCTGCTCGGCGCGGGCGTTCTTCTCCTCGTTGGTGCCCCAGATGCAGACGTCCGCGTGCGCCTTGGCGAGGCCCTCGGCGAAGCCCAGCCCGATGCCGGAGTTACCTCCCGTCACCAGCGCCACCTTGCCAGTCAGATCGAACGGTTCGAACATCGTCTTGGCCTCGAGCGGTGTCTTCGTTTGCTGACCGTACGCGCCGCCACGCGCGGCCCGGACGCGCAGCGGGAGGGTAGCACCGCCGGGTCGGCGGCATACCCTCCCGCAGAAGGGCAGGTGTGCCCCCGTCAGACCCGCACCCGCCGCAGCCGCAGCGAGTTGGCGATCACCGACACCGAGCTCAGGCTCATCGCCGCCGCCGCGATCATCGGCGACAGCAGCCAGCCGGTCCAGGGATAGAGCAGGCCGGCCGCGAGCGGCACGCCGGCGGCGTTGTAGGCAAAGGCCCAGAAGAGGTTCTGACGGATGTTGGTCATCGTCGCCCGCGACAGCCTGCGCGCGCGCACGATGCCATCGAGGTTGCCCTTCACCAGGGTCACGCCAGCCGACTCCATGGCGACATCGGTGCCGGTGCCCATGGCGATGCCGATCTGGGCACGGGCCAGCGCCGGTGCGTCGTTGACCCCGTCGCCGGCCATGGCGACGAAGCGCCCCTCGGACTGCAGGCGCGCCACCGTGTCCGCTTTGTCCTCGGGGCGAGCCTCGACGATCATCTCGGCCAGACCCAGCTCTCTCGCGACCGCGGCGGCGGTGCCGCGGGCGTCGCCGGTCAGCATCACCACGCGCACTCCCTCGGCGGTCAGCGCCCGGATCGCCGCCGGGGTCGAGGACTTGATCGGGTCGGCCACCGCCACCACTCCGGCCACCGCACCGTCGACGACGACGTAGACGGCCGTCTTGGCCTGCGACCGGAGATCCCGGACCCGCGCCGCCAGCGCGCCGGAAGTGGCACCGGACGCTTCCAGCATCGCCTCGTTGCCGAGCAGCACCCGCCGCCCGGAGACCGTGCCCGCGACTCCCTGGCCGGTGGTCGAGGAGAAATCCCGAGCCGTCGGGATCGCCAGCCCACGAGCCTCGGCGCCGCGCACCACCGCGGCGGCCAGGGGATGTTCGCTCGCCCTCTCCACCGCGGCGGCGAGCGCCAGCACCTCGCCTTCCTCGAAACCTCCCGCGGTCACGACATCGGTCACCTCGGGTCGACCCTCGGTCAGGGTGCCGGTCTTGTCCACCACCAGGGTGTCGACGCGGCGCAGGTGCTCGATCGCCTCGGCGTCGCGGAAGAGCACGCCGGCGGAGGCCGCGCGACCGGTTGCCACCATGATCGACATCGGCGTCGCCAGGCCGAGCGCACAGGGACAGGCGATGATCAGCACCGCCACGGCGTTGAGCACGGCGTGCGCCAGGGCAGGCTCGGGACCGACGAGCCACCAGACGGCGAAGGCGAGCGTCGCGACGACCAGCACGGCGAGCACGAACCACGCCGAGACCCGGTCGGCGAGGCGCTGGATCGGCGCCCGCGTACGCTGGGCGTCGGCCACCATCTGCACGATGCGCGCGAGCAGGGTCTCGGAGCCGACCCGCTCGGCCCGCATCACGAAGCCGCCGGAGCCGTTGACGGTCGAACCGACGACCTCGTCCCCCGCCGCCTTCTCCACCGGGATCGCCTCACCGGTGACCATCGACTCGTCGATCACGCTGCGGCCCTCGACGATCGTGCCATCGACCGGCACCTTCTCGCCCGGTCGCACCCGCAGCAGGTCGCCGACTTCGATCGCCGCCAGGTCGACGTCGTGCTCCGCTCCACCCGGCTCGATCCGGCGGGCGGTGCGCGGCGCCAGTCCGAGCAGCATCTCGAGAGCCTTCGAGGTGGCGCTGCGCGCCCGCAGCTCGAGCACCTGACCGAGCAGCACCAGCGCCGTGATCACCGCCGCGGCCTCGAAGTACACCGGCGCCACACCACCGTGGCGCATCGCGGCGGGCAGCAGTTCGGGGAAGAAGGTGGCGAACAGGCTGAATACGAAGGCCACCGCGACCCCGAGACCGATCAGGGTGAACATGTTGAGGGAGCGGTTGACGACCGAGGCGACGGCTCGGCGGTAGAAGGGCCAGGCGCCCCACGTCGCCACCGGCGTGGCGAGGGCGAGCTGCCACCAGACGCGATCCTGGAGCGACAACCAGCGCGACAGCGGATCGCCGGGGATCATCTCGCCCATGGCCAGCACGAGGGTCGCCAGGGCGAGCGGCGCCGAGATCCACCACCGTCGCCGCATCTCGGCCAGCTCGGGGTTCTCGGCGCCACCGACGGTCACCAGGACGGGCTCGAGCGCCATACCGCAGATAGGGCAGCTGCCGGGACCGTCGGAGACCACTTCCGGGTGCATCGGACAGGTCCAGGCGCCTTCCGCCGCGGTGCCGCGCGCCATCACGCCCGAGCCGCGCGAATGGGACGGAGCGGAATGGGCACGGGAGTGCGAGTCGGTCGCCGAACCCCGGGCGACGTGCGAGTCGCGCCCGGCGTCGTTGCCTGGCCCCGCATGGTGGGCGCAGTGCGCGTGTCCGGAGCCAGCGGGCCGAGAGTCTCCACCGTGTCGAGAGTCTCCACCGTGAGAGTTAGAGTGCATCGTCGGGTCCTCCTTGTTGCGCGGGGGCTGACGGCAACGGCCCGAAACCCTTACACCCCGCTACACGCCGGACCCCGACCGCCTCCTCTCATCACGATCTCGGCACAGGCCGAGGCCTCGCTCAGCGGCTGCAGGAGCAGTCGAGGCAGCCGTGCTCGGCGCAGGTCCTGCACGAGCGCCGCAGCGCCTCGCGCAGAGCGACGCGCGCCCGGTGCAGCCGCACCATCGCGTTGTTCGCCGTGATCCCGAGATCCTCGGCGACGTCGACCGGGCGTTCCTCGGCCAGGTCGACGCGCCGCAGCATCTCGGCATAATCGGCCTTGAGGGTCGACAGCAGCGGCTCGTAGCAACGACACAGCTCGTCGCCGAGCTGCGGCGGCGGCGCCACCGCGTCGGCCCACTCGCCGGCCAGGGCCTCCTCGACCCGCGCATGCAGACCTCTGCTGCGCCAGTGATCGACGATCGCGTTGCGCAGCACGCGGTAGAACCACGCCACCGAGCGCTCCGGATCCTCGAGCTGATCCTGCCGCTCGAGGCCGCGCACGAACGCCGTCTGCACGATCTCCTCGGCGTCTGCCCGCGAGCCGACCCGGCGCTCGACGAAGGCCAGGAAGCGCCGATGGTTGTCGACCAGTGCGGCGGCGAGCGCGGGAGAGTCTTGCGGTGGTTCGGTCGTCTCGCTCGAGGTCATGGTGCCTCCACAGGGGCCCCGGATCGCCTCGCGACCAGAGCCTCGGAACGGCCCTTGCAGTACAGCGTTCGACAACGGCGCCGTACCCGGCGGAGCCACGTCGCTCCCGTCCACGTTCCGGCACCCGCTGCAGAACTTACCGAACGAAACCGCCGCGCGGCCAAGCCCCGCGGCCCGCCCCCGCGGCGTCCACTTCCGGCACGGAACCCTGGCGTCGATCGCCCGTCGCACTCCCGGAAACCGGAGACGTGAGCGCCGCGGAAGGAGGAGACCACCGATGAACGCCCCGGCACACGCCTCGGAGCACCGCCACGAGGCCAGCAGCAACGACAGCAGCACCAGCAGACACTCGGGGAGCTACCGCCGCTTCTTCGCGATGATCGCCACCTCCACGACGCTGATGTTCTTCCTCATGTACCTGCACTCGTACCAGATCCTCGACCACGCCTGGTTCAGCGAGACGCGGCTGTTCATGACCCTGATCATGGGCGCCGCGATGATGAGCGTCATGCTCGCCTTCATGCTGCACATGTACCCCGATCGCCGGGCCAACGGGTTGATCTTCGGGGCCTCCGCCGTCCTCCTCGCCTGCTCGATCTGGCTGGTACGGAGCCAGGTGACGGTGGACGAGGTCGACTACATGGAGGGCATGATCCCGCACCACTCGATCGCCATCCTCACCAGCGAGCGCGCCGGCATCGACGATCACCGGGTGCGCCAGCTCGCCGACGAGATCATCGAGGCGCAGCGCCGCGAGATCCGCGAGATGGAATGGCTGATCCGCGACATCCGCGACAACGGCGTCGCCGCCACCCCGGAGGCGGCTCGGGCGCGGCCGGTGCCGGACTTCTCGGGCGCACCCGAGTAGACGGGAGGTCGCGTCCGCGCGGGCGCTCGGCACGGGAACGGGCCGACGCACCTCCAAGGCCACCGGTCCGAAGGCGGGACGGACGTGGCGAGAGTAGACTGATCGCGGATCTCGGTACTCTCCGCCGACGAGCGCCTCATCGGTCTCCGATCCGCCCCAGCCATGCCGACCTCGATCCGCCCCCTGCAGGGCGTGCTGCCGTTCCGCAACCTCTATCGCCACGGCTTCGTGCGCGCGGCGGTCGGCATCCCGACGATCCGCGTCACCGAGCCGGAACACAACGCCGACCAGGTGCTCGAGCTGGCGCGCGAGGCCGACCACGAGGGCTGCGCCCTGGCGGTGTTCCCGGAGCTGGTGCTGAGCGGCTACTCGTGCGACGACCTGTTCCACCAGGACGCGCTGCTCGAGGGCTGCGAGCGCGAGCTGCTGCGGCTGCGCGACGAGAGCGCCGAGCTGCGCCCCCTGCTGCTGGTGGGGCTGCCGCTGCGGGTCGGCGATCAGACGATCAACGCGGTCGCCGCGCTGCACCGCGGCGCGGTGCTCGGCGTGGCGGTGAAGTCGTACCTGCCGAACTATCGCGAGTACTACGAGCAGCGCTTCTTCGCCCATGCCCCCGAGCTGCGCGAGGAGTGGGTGGAGATCGGCGGCGAGAGCGTGCCGGTGGGCGCCGATCTGCTCTTCGCCGCCGACGACGTGCCGGGCCTGGTGGTGCACGTGGAGATCTGCGAGGACCTCTGGGCGCCGCTGTCGCCGCACTCCTACGCCGCGCTCGCAGGGGCCACGGTGCTGTGCAACGCCTCGGCCTCCAACGTCACCATCGGCAAGCTCGCCTACCGCCGTATGCTCTGCCTCAACGCCTCGGCGAAGAGCGCCGCCGCCTACCTCTACGCCGGCGCCGGCTACGGCGAGTCGACCACCGATCTGGCCTGGGACGGGCACGGCATCGTCGCCGAGAACGGCGACCTGCTCGCCGAGTCGCAGCGCTTCTCGCCCCACAGCCAGCTCCTGGTCGAGGACATCGACCTCGATCGGCTGCTGCACGAACGCATCCGCTGGTCGACCTTCCACGACGCGGTGGAGCGCAACCGCCAGCGTCTGCGCGCCTTCCGCAGCGTCGGCTTCACCGTCGACCCGCCGTCGGGCGAGCTGCCGCTGCAGCGCGAGATCGAGCGTTTCCCCTACGTTCCGGCCGATCCGCTCGAGCTCGACGAGCGCTGCGAGGAGGCGTATCAGATCCAGGTCCAGGGGCTGGCGCGACGGATGGAGGCGACCGGCATCGAGCGGCCGGTGATCGGCATCTCGGGCGGTCTCGACTCGACCCACGCCCTGATCGTCACGGTGCAGGCGATGGAGCGACTCGGCCTACCCCGCGAGAACGTCTACGCCGTGACCATGCCGGGCTTCGCCACCTCCGAGCGCACCCTCGGCAACGCCTACGCGCTGATGGAGGCGCTCGGCCTCGAGGCGCGTGAGATCGACATCCGCCCCTCGTGCCGCCAGATGCTGGCCGACATCGGGCACCCGTACGCCGACGGCGAGCCGGTCTACGACACCACCTTCGAGAACGTGCAGGCCGGCGAGCGCACCTCGCACCTGTTCCGCATCGCCAACCAGATCGGCGGCCTGGTCGTCGGCACCGGCGATCTCTCCGAGCTGGCGCTCGGCTGGACCACCTATGGCGTCGGCGACCAGATGTCGCACTACGGGGTCAACTCCTCGGTCCCCAAGACGCTGATCCAGCACCTGATCCGCTGGGTGGCCGACAGCGACCTGCTCGGCCCCGGTCTCGCCGACGTGCTGCGCTCGATCCTCGACACCGAGATCTCGCCCGAGCTGGTGCCTCACGAGGGTCACGGGCACGAGGACGCGGCGGCCGACCAGCCGGCGCAGCGCACCGAGGAGATCATCGGACCCTACGAGCTGCAGGACTTCAACCTCTACTACACCTCCCGCTACGGCTACCGGCCGAGCAAGGTGGCCTTCATGAGCGAGCACGCCTGGAGCGACATCAAGCGCGGCCACTGGCCGGCGGGGATCGACGAGCTCGAGCGGCGCAGCTACGAGCTGCGCGAGATCCGCCACTGGCTGCGCGTCTTCCTGCAGCGCTTCTTCGCCTTCAGCCAGTTCAAGCGCAGCGCCCTGCCGAACGGGCCCAAGGTCGGCTCCGGCGGCTCGCTGTCGCCGCGCGGCGACTGGCGCGCACCGAGCGACGCCTCGGCCAGGGCCTGGCTCGACGAGCTCGACCGCAACGTGCCGGACAGCTGACCCCTTAGGGCTCGCGGGGCGGTCGGTCAGTCGGCCAGCCAGTCGGCGACCGACTGACTCGACGAGGCGATGCGCACCCCGGCGTCGCGCCAGCGCCCCAACGCCTCCTCGGCGGCCTCGGTGAAGTCGGCTCCCGGCACCACGACCGCCGAGGTGCAGTCCTCGAGCACCACGATCGCGCGCGACATCCGCTCTCGCACCGCTTCGTCGCCCTCCGCGCGGCGCTCGATCTCGTCGAGCAGGTCGTCGACCGACGCCCGCACGCAGTGGCTGGCCGCCTGGCCGGCGACCACCACCAGGTCCTGCGACAGCAGCTCGTCGAGCAGCGCCTGGTTGCGCTCGCCGAGCTCGTCGCCGTCGACGTTGCGACGCACCTCGGGAGCGAAGACCGAGTAGTGCTCGGTGAGCGGATCGCTGCCCTTCGGCACCAGCGGCGCCGGCACCGAACGCAGGTAGGCGTGGAACAGCCTGGCCTCCTGCACCACGCCGACCAGCGCGTGCCCGCTCGAGCCGAGCAGGCAGTGCTCCGGCCACAGGAAGAGCTGCTGGCGGCTCTGCTCCTCGAGGCGCCGGCAGTAGTCGAGGCACTGCCGGCGCAGCCAGTCGAAATCGCCGTCGCAGAGCCAGGCGGCGAGCTCTTCGCGCGGCGCCATCTCGCCGCTCTCGACCTGCTCGGCGGTGACCACCCGACCCGCCTCCACCTCTCCTCCGTCCGATCCGCGCCAGAACGACGGGAAGAAGATCTGCTGCGGCAGGTGGGTGTCGAGGGTGCAGACGACGCGCGAGATCGACGCCGCGTTGCGGTAGAGGAACTCGCAGGTGCGCACCGTGTCGGCGATCGCCGCGTCGCCGCTGCGACCGGCGACGAAGAGCGCCCCCTCGGCGAGGCAGAAGTCGCGCTGCAGGTCGACCAGCAGCAGTGTCACCCCCAACTCGCCCCTACCCGGTGGGCCGATGGAGCGCCGCTTGCCCCAGGCGAGGGCCTCGGCGCGCAGCCGCGCCGGATCGGCGTCATAAGCCCAGGAGGAGGCGTGCCGCGGGTCGAAGTGCGCCGGCAGCTCTCCCGGCGGCGCGGCGTTGCTGGGTGCATCGGTCATCGGCCGTGCCAGCATAGCCGCCGCCATGGAGAGCGCCGAGGACGATCCGCAAGACCTGCCCGACCGCATCGCACCGGGTGTCCGCCTGCTGCTCTGCGGTATCAACCCGGGCCGCCACTCGTTCGAACAGGGCCACCACTACGCCGGGCCGGGCAACCGCTTCTGGCCGGCGCTGCACGCCGCCGGCATCACTCCCGGGCTCTGGGCCCCGGAGCGCGACGTCGAGCTGCCGACGCTGGGCGTCGGGCTGACCAATCTGGCGAGCCGCTGGACCCGGGCGGCGGCCGAGCTGGAGGCGGCTGAGCTGCAGCGCGGCGGCCAGCGCCTGCTCGGCCGCGTCGCCGAGCTCGAGCCGCGCGTCGTCGCGGTGCTCGGCGTCGGCGCCTTCCGCATCGCCTTCGCCCGCCCCGCGGCGCAGGCCGGCGATCGCCTCGACGCGCGCGAGCTGGTGGGCGACGCGACGCTGGACCTACGCCCCGGCGCCGAGGTGCACGTGCTACCCAACCCGAGCGGCCTCAACGCGCACTTCCCGCTCGCCGAGCAGGCGCGGCTGCTGCGCCGGGCCGCTCTCGCCGCCGGGCTGTCGCTTCAGCCGCCGCGCGGCGGACGGTTGTAGCCGCGCTCTCCCCACGGCCGCAGCTCCTCGAGCCAGAGCTGCTCCATGGCCTGCAGATCGTCGCGCACGTCGACGCCGGGGGCCTCGGGAGCCTCGAGCTCTTCCAGGACCTCGAAGACGAAGGCGTCCTCGCCGTACTGGTTCCAATCCTGCTGTAGCTCGGGCTCCTTGAGGTGGCCGTTGGTGTTCAGGGTCATCCGCATGCGGTTGAAGATCGCCGGCAGATTGGGGGAGCTGGCGACGTAGACCCTGCCGCTCTCCAGGTTGCGGATCTGGAAGACGCCCATCGGGCGGTACGACTCCTTGTAGGCGCGCCGGGCTTCGCGGCGGGCGGCTGCATCGGACATGGCGATCTCCTCGGAGCGGTCGCAGGGACCCAGGGTCGGCTCGGCGCCAGCTGAGGCGCGATGACCGAATCGTGACACCCCGGGCGCCGCGCGGGCGGACAATCTCCCCAATCCGGGCCGAGTGCGCCCGCCGGCTGTTCCGCCGCGGCGACCGCACGAGCCCTGCCGAAGAGGATATCCACCATGCTCGCTACGCACCGACTCCGCCGACCCGGGTTGCCGATCACGGCAGCCATCCTGCTTTCCGCCTCCGCCGGCCTGGCCCAGGCTCCGCCGCCGGGCGAGCCCGCCAGCGACCTCGCCGCCTCCTACTACGACGAGACCACGGTCACCGTGACCGGCAACGAGATCGACACCTTCGAGGTGGCGCAGCCGGTGGTGGTGCTCGACGCCGAGACCATCGACCGCCGTCAGCCCGACAGCGCCACCGACCTGCTGCGCGACCAGGTCGGCGTCGACGTCAACGGCGTCGGCCCGAACCAGACGCGGCCCATCATCCGCGGCCAGCGTGGCCTGCGGGTGCTCTTCCTCGAGGACGGGCTGCGGATGAACAACGCCCGCCGTCAGACCGACTTCGGCGAGATCACCGGGCTGGTCGACGTCAGCGCCATCGAGAACGTCGAAGTGGTGCGCGGCCCCGCCTCGGTGCTCTACGGCAGCGACGCGATCGGCGGCGTGCTCAACCTGATCACCAAGGCGCCGACCAGCCAGCGCCTCGGCGGCGATCTCGACGCCCGCTACTCCACCGCCGACGAGCAGCAGCGGTTCTCGCTCGGCCTGCAGGGCGGCAGCGATCGCGCCTTCTTCCATCTGCGCGCCACCACGCGCGACGCGGAGGACTTCGAGTCCGCGTCGGGCACCTTCGGCGACATCCGCTTCGCCGACGAGGTCGTGGTGCAGGACAGCGGCATCGAGGACGACACGATCTCCGGCCGGCTGAGCTTCCAGGCCACCGACTCGCAGCTCGTCTATGGCCGCTTCAACCGCTACCGCGCCGACCAGGCCGGGTTCGGTCTCGTCGATCCGAACCTGCTGCCGGGCTCGGACGCCACCTCGGTGCGCATCCTCTACCCCTTCCAGGACTACGACCGCTACGTGCTCGGCTGGCAGGCGGTCGACCTCGGCGCCGGGCTCGACCTGATCGACACGGTGGAGCTGAAGCTCTACTCGCAGAGCAACGAGCGCGAGCTGGTCAACGACATCGACATCGACATCGGGCCGATCTTCGGTCCCGGACCGTCGTCGTCGGTGCTCGCCGACACCCTGAACTTCAGCGATGTCGACACCGTCGGCGCGCGCGCCGAGCTGACCACCACGGTCGGCGAGAAGCAGCTCTTCACCTGGGGCGGCGAGCTGTTCGAGGACGAGAGCACCAACACCGACTTCTCGACCACCACGACGATCCTCCGTGCCGCCTTCCCGATCTCCTTCCTCTGCGGGCCGCAGGGGGCGACCCCGCCGCCGCCGTTCGAGTGCACCTTCGTCGAGACCGACGACGTGCCGAACGCGCCGAACGCCACCAACACCGCGTTCGGGCTGTTCGTCCAGGACGAGATCTACTTCTCCGACCGCTTCGCGGCGACGCTCGGCCTGCGCTACAGCGACACCGAGACGAAGGCCAACCCGACGCGCGGCTTCGACACCGCCGGCCTCGACTTCAGCGACGACGCCGTGGTCGGATCGTTGGGCCTCACCTACGAGCTGCGCCCCAGCGTCAAGCTCGTCGCCTCCTACGGCACGGCGTTCCGCGCCCCGAACATCGTCGAGCGGCTGTTCAACGGCCCGACGCCGGAGGGGATCGGCTTCCAGATCCTCAACCCGGACCTCCAGTCGGAGACCAGCAGCAACGTCGACTTCGGCGTCAAGGTGCGCACCGCCCGCGCCCAGTTCGAGGCCTTCTACTTCGACAGCGAGGTCGAGGACGCGATCATCCAGTACACCCTCAGCGACGCCGAGATCGCCCAGCTGCCACAGGAGCTGCAGGACCAGATCGCCGGCAGCGGCGTCTCCTTCGTCGTCCAGCAGCGCAACGCCGACGTGCTGAAGATCGACGGCTTCGAGGTGATGGGCGCCTACCGCTTCCGCAACGGCTTCGAGATCGGTGGCAACTACACCAGCATCGACGGTGAGAGCGAGATCGGCGGCCCGGCCGACAGCCCGACCGGCGAGACCTACTCCGACAAGGCGGCCGCCTACCTGCGTTACACGCCGATGTCGGGGCGCTACTGGCTCGAGTACCGGGTGCGGCACAACGGCGAGCAGGACACGCTGCTCGACCCCGGCGCCGTCGTCGGCCCGATCGGACCGGTGATCCCGTCGTTCACGGTGCACGCCCTCGGCGCCGGCTACCGGATCTGGGAGAGCCAGCGCAGCTCGCACACCCTCGGCGTCACGGTGGAGAACGCGACCGACGAGCTCTACGCCGAGTTCTCGAACGCGAGCTTCTTCCGCCCGCAGCCGAAGCGCAATTTCGTGTTCAGCTACCGGCTGAGACTCCGTTGAAGCGCGGCCGGGCGGCCTCGGGCCGCCTGGCCAGGCCTCTCCCGGTCGACGCCTCTCCCGGTCGACCGAGAAGCGGCGGTTCAGCGCCTTCCGGAACCCAGGCAGACGTTGGCGCTCGCCATCGTCTGACCGCGCTGGTTGCCGACCTCGAGGCGATAGCCGCAGCCGTCTCCGGTCAGGCTCACCCCACGACCGATCCGGTGCCGTGTGGCGAGGTGGTCGAACCGGTTGCCGCCCTGCGGCGCGAACGTCCCGAGGTCGGCGACAACCGCTCCCCTCGAGTCGAGGAGCTTCACGGTCACCGGCTCGGCGACCCGTGCGCTCTCCAGCTTGCCGCGCAGGGGCGCCAGGTCGATCTCGACCTGGCACTGCGGGCAGGGCGGGTTGCCGGGCGCCACCGGAGAGCCGTCGACGACGTACGGCAACCGCTGGTTCAGTCGTTGGAAGACGCGCTGCAGGGCGACGATCTCGGGCCTCGGGCCGCAGGCGTCGATGCAGCGCCCGGTGGCGGTCGGTCCCGAGCCGCTGGCGGCTCGCCCGGTCGACGTGCCGCAGACCTGATCGATCGCGCAGTCTCCCGGCCCGCCGCAGCGCGACGCACTGGCGGTGACGCAGGCACCGCAACCGTTCGCCGCCGCGACCCACGTCTGCCCAGGGCTGCAGCGCGGCGCGCAGGTGTTGCCCGTAGCGCACTTCTCGGCGAAGGCACAGTGGCTGTCACTGGTGCACTGCACCGAAACGCAGCTCATCGACGAACAGATCTCCCGATCGCCGCACTGAGTGTTGTTGAAGCAGTCGACGCACTCGTGCGCCGCGCTGTTGCAGAGCCTTCCGCCACCGCACTCCGAGTTGCTCTTGCACTCCACATCGACGCAGCCGCTCCGGGTGCAGATCTTCTTGAATCCGCACTGTGAATCGCTAGTGCATGCGGGACGGGTACAGACTCCGACCTCGCAGATCAGAGAGCCTCGACACTGCGTGTCGTCGTTGCAGTAGTCGCCCTCTTCGTAGGGCTGCGCCGAGGCGGCCAGGGCCCCGCCCAGCATCAAGCCGAAGAGCAGCGCCAGCCGACCCAGGACCTCGCGCCCGATGCGATCTCCCTCTTGCCCGTGTGCTCGTCGAAGCATCGCCTCCTCCTCACTCGTGCGGCCGTTGCACTTTCTCTCTCTCCATCCTCTGCCCCTGCAGACGTGCAGGCGCCCTCTCACCCGTCAACCGCCGGGCTCCCAGCGCAGGTCGCGAATCGCGGCGTGAACCGCGAGAACCGGTTTGACCCTGAGCCCGTCGCTGGTCTACCTTGGCGGGGTGAGCCGCACCCGAAGCACCTCATCGGTCGCAAGACGAACCGCGGGCATGCTGGTGCTGTGCGCCGTCGTGAGCTCGCCTCCGCTGACGGCCCAGGTCGACGTGAGTGCCCTCCTCCAGCGCGTCGACGATCTGCTGCGCGGCGACTCGAGCCACGCGACGATGACGATGCGGGTGAAGACCCGACGCTTCGAGCGCACCCTGAGCCTGGAGGTGTGGTCCAAGGGAACCGAGCGCAGCCTGGTGCGGGTGCTGTCGCCGGCCAAGGAGCGCGGCACCGCGACGCTGAGGGTCGACGACCAGGTGTGGAACTACCTGCCGAAGGTCGACCGCACGATCAAGGTGCCGGCGTCGATGATGTCGGGGGCGTGGCTGGGCAGCCACTTCTCGAACAACGACCTGGTGCGCGAGGTGCGCTTCTCCGAGGACTACGACTGCGCCCTGGACGACAGCGATACCGATGATGCCTCGTGGCGGATCCGCTGCGTTCCCCACGAGGACGTGCCGGTGGTGTGGGGCGCGGTCGAGATCGTCGTCGATCGCGGCAGCGGCCTGCCCGAGGCGACCCGCTACTACGACGAGCGCGGCGAGCTCACCCGCACGATGACCTTCGAGGACCTGCGCGACATCGGCGGCCGCGTGCTGCCGACGCGGCTGCGGGTGGTGCCGGCCGATGCATCGGAGGAGATGACCGAGATGGTCTACGAGGATCTCGAGCTCGACGTCCCGGTCGACGACGCCCTGTTCAGCCTGCGCGCCCTGCGCCAGTAGCTTCGGCTTCGAGAGGACTCGGCCCAGGAACCCGGCGATGCACAAGCTGCTCCAGTTCGCCTGGCTCAACCTGTGGCGCAACCGTCGCCGTTCGCTGGTGACGATGGCGGCGATGACCCTGGCGCTGCTGGTGATGATCCTCTACACCTCGCTGGTCGAGGGGTTCCTGCGCGACCTCGAGCGCGACGTCGTCGAGGTCGAGGTCGGCGATCTGCAGATCCACGGCCAGGGGTACCTCGAGGCGCCGTCGCTCTACACCACGGTGGACGACTCCGAGCGCTTGACAGAGCGGCTCGAGGAGAGCGGTTACCGGGTGGCGCCGCGCCGCCTCGCCGGGGGTCTCGCGGCGTCCGGCGAGGCCTCCGCCGGCGCGATGCTGATCGGCATCGATCTCGAGCGCGATCGGACGGCGAGCCGGATCTCCGACTCCGTTGCCGAGGGCGCCTGGCTCTCGGTGGACGATCCGTACGGCGTGGTGATCGGGAATCGCCTCGCACGCGCCCTCGACGTCGGCGTCGGCGACGAGCTCATCGTGCTCGGTCAGGCCGCCGACGGCTCGACCGCCAACGAGCTCTACCAGGTGCGTGGAGTGCTGGCGATCGTCAGCGAGGCCACCGACCGGGCCGGGATCTTCCTCTCGCGCGACGCCTTCGAGGAGCTCTTCGTGCACCGGGGCGATGCTCATCGCCTGATCGTGCGCCGGCCCGAGGACCTGCCCCTCGAGACCGCCAGGCTCGAGGTCGGCCGGATCGCCGCCGAGGTGGCTCCCGAGGCCGAGGTGGTGAGCTGGCGCGAGCTGCTGCCGACGATGGCGACGATGGTCGACTCCACCCGCAGCATGATCCTGGTGGTGTTCGTCATCGTCTACCTGGCGATCGCCATCCTCATCCTCAACGCGATGCTGATGGCGGTCTTCGAGCGCCTGAAGGAGCTCGGGGTGCTCAAGGCGATCGGCATGCAGCCGCGCACCGTCTTCGGGCTGCTCGTCTCCGAGGCGGCGCTGGTCACCGCCCTGGCGGTCGCGATCGCCGTGGCGCTGAGCGTTCCCGGCCTCTTCTGGCTGACCCGCAACGGCATCGACGTCGGAGCGATCGGCGGCGCCAGCGTCGCCGGGATCACGATGCAGACCGTGTGGTACTCCGCGGTGACGCCGATGACCTTCGCCGGACCGATCGGGGTGCTGCTCCTGCTGGTCCTCCTCGCCGTCCTCTATCCCGCCTTCAAGGCGGCGCGCATCGGCCCACTCGAGGCGATGCGCCACCAGTAGGACCGGCCCGCCGAAGCGTCCCCACCATCCCTCGACCGTCCTCGATCCCTCTGGCCACCGTGCACAACTCGCTCACCTCCTTCGCCTGGCGCAACCTGTGGCGCAACCGGCGCCGCACCCTGATCACGCTGGCCTCCATCGTGCTCGGCTTCTTCCTCGCCATCCTGATGACGGCGATGCAGGACCGCGCCTGGAGCGAGACGATCGATCTCGCCGCCCGACTCGGCGGCGGCCACGTCTCGATCCAGCATCCGGCCCACGCCGAGTCGCCGACGCTGCGCAACCACCTCGGCGACGTCGAGACCCTCGTCGCCGCTGCTCTCGAGCTGCCGCAGGTGCGCGGCGCCGTGCCGCGGGTCGCCGGTCAGGCGATGGTGAGCACCGCCCACGAGAGCTACGGCGCCGGCTTCATCGCCTTCGATCCACGGCGCGAGACCGCCGAGACCCTGGCCCTGCTCGAGGCCACCGAGCTGCCCGAGGAGTTCGTGCGCGGCGACAACGCGGTGCTGCTCGGCGCCCGCCTGGCCGAGAACCTGCGCGCCCGTGAGGGCGATCGAATCGTCTACACGCTGACCGACACGAGCGGCGAGATCGTCAGCGGACTGGCGCGGCTGCGCGGCACGGTGACCACGGGCGTGCCGTCGCTCGACGCGGCGATCTTCCTGCTGCCGCTCGACGCGCTGCGCCGGTCGTTGGCTCTCGAAGAGGACGAGGCCACCGAGGTGGCGGTGTTCGTCCACGACCAGCGCGACAGCGACCGCGTCTCTGGCGAGCTCGGCGGCAGACTCGACGAGGTCGCGGTGCTGCCGTGGAGCGAAGGACGGCCGGAGCTGGCCACCTTCGTGGCGATGAAGGTCGGCGGCGCCCTGTTCATGGAGGCGCTGATCGCGCTGCTGGTCGCGGCCGGCATCTTCAACACGCTCTTCGTCGGCGTCATGGAGCGCATGCGCGAGTTCGGCATCCTGCGCGCCATCGGCTGGAGCTCGCCGCGACTCTTCCGCCTGGTGATGCTGGAGAGCCTCATCCTGGCGCTGATCGGTCTGGCGCTCGGCGCCCTGGTGACGATCGGCCCCTACCTCTACCTGGCGCGCCACGGCATCGACATGACGGCGATGCTCGGCGAGCAGGGCATGGAGGTCGCCGGCGTCGGCATGTCTCCGGTGCTCAGGGTCGGCATCTTCCCGGAGAACGCCGCGCTGATCGCGGTGCTCGCCGTGGCCGCGGTGCTCGCCTCGGGCGTCTACCCGGCCTGGCGGGCGAGCAGCGTCGAGCCGGTGGAAGCGATCAAGCTGGTGTGACGGCGAGCAGCCCATGCCAGGCACTCTGGAGGAATCCCCTTTGAACAGAAGATCCCCGGCAGAGGAGGCGGCGACCAGCACCTCGCCGATCGCCACGGCCCGCGAGGTGACGCGCGTCTACCGCCAGGGGTCGGTCGAGGTGCACGCCCTGCGCGGCATCGACCTCGACGTCGAGCGTGGCGCCTTCATGACCCTCTGCGGGCCCTCCGGATCCGGCAAGACCACCCTGCTCAACCTGATCGGCGCCCTCGACCGCCCCACCTCGGGCGAGATCGAGGTCGACGGGCAGCACCTCTCACGGCTCGACCGCAGAGGGCTCAGCGAGCTGCGCCGCGACCGCATCGGCTTCGTCTTCCAGGCCTACAACCTGATGCCGGTGCTCACCGCCTACGAGAACGCCGAGATGGTGCTCTGGGTGCAGGGGGTCCCGGCGGCCGAGCGGCGCCGGCGGGTGATGGGCCTGCTCGCCGAGGTCGGGCTCGAGGGGCTCGAGGACCGCAAGCCGACCGAGCTCTCCGGAGGTCAGCAGCAGCGCGTCGCCATCGCCCGGGCGATCGCCTCCGATCCCGCCCTGGTGCTCGCCGACGAGCCGACCGCCAACGTCGACTCCGAGACCGCCGAGAAGCTGCTCGACGTGATGGAGCGCCTCAACCGCGACCGCGGGGTCACCTTCGTGTTCTCGACCCACGATCCGCGGGTGATGCGCCGGGCCCGGCGCATCGTCGAGCTCGTCGATGGCGCGATCTCGGATGACCGTCGGCGCTGAGCGCGGCTGCGGCGGGCAGCGCCGCCAGCCCGGGAAGAGCCGGCTCGCCACCGTCCTGGCCTTCGTCGGCGGCTGCCTGCTCACGGCCCCAGCCCCGGCCAGCGAGGCGCTGTTCGGAGGCAGCGCGCGGCTCTTCCTCTTCACCGTGGTCGAGGAGATCGAAGCGCGACGAGACGTCGAGCTCGGCGCCGTGCGCCTGGTGCACGAGCGCACCTTCGAGGCCGGAGCGCGCTCGCCCCTCGAGCTCAGCCTCGAGGTGCATGGTCTGCTCGCCGCGATCTCTCCTCCGGGGAGCGGAGCGCCCGGCAGCGGCGCCGCCGGCGCGGTGGGCGACAGGCTCGGCCACCGCAGGCTCGACCTCTCGACCTCTCTCGGCGGCCGCGGCCTCGAGCGCGAAGGGATCGCGCTCGGCGCCTCGATCGACCGCCTCAACCTGCGCCTCGATCATCCGCGCTTCCGCCTCACCGTCGGGCGCCAGCCGATCACCTGGGGGGTCAACTACTTCTGGCCCGCGCTCGACCTCTTCGGCCCGTTCGCGCCGGCGGCGGTCGACCGCGACTACAAGCCGGGCGTCGACGCGGTGCGGCTGGTGCTTCCCGTCGGCGCCCTGTCCGAGGTCGAGCTGATCGCGGCGCCGCAGGGAGCCGCTGCCTGCCCCTCGACCTGCTCCGCCGACGAGGGCGAAGGCGCGTGGAGCTGGGGCGGGCTCGGCCGTTTCCACCTCGGCGGCGCCGATCTCGGCGTGCTCGGCGGTCGCTTCCACGGCGACACCGTGCTCGGCGGCTTCGTCACCGGCGACGCGCGGGGCTACGGCCTGCGCGGCGAGGCGGTGCACACCGAGCCCGGCGACGACGCCCCGGGCTTCTGGCGCGCCACCCTGGGGATCGACCGGCTGCTGACGCCACGGCTCAGCCTCACCTTCGAGCAGTCGTACAGCGGCTTCGGCGCCCGCGGCGTCGCCGGCTACGCGCGCCTGGCCGCCTCCGACCGGCTGCAGCGCGGTGAGATCGTCTCGCTCGGCCGCGAGTACAGCGGCCTCTCCCTCGGCCTGCAGGCGACGCCGCTGCTCGGCCTCTCGGCCGCCCTGCTGCACAACTGGAGCGACGGCTCGACCCTGCTGCAGCCGGCGCTGAGCTGGTCGCTGAGCGACGAGGCCACCGCCCTCGCGGGTGTGTTCGCCGGCTCGGGCGACCCGGGGAGCGAATACGGCAGCCTGCCGCTCACCGTCTGGGTGGCGGTGAAGAGCTACTTCTGAGTCGTCTCTCTGGCACGGGGGCTCGTGACAGTTCCGTGACACAACCACCCGAACGGGTGGCGCGCGCCCACTGCCTGGCGTGGCAACCTGAGGGGCATCTCCGAAGTCCGAGACGAGAACGCCACAGAGGGAGGATCGATCCTTGCGTCGAAACGCCGCGTCACCGGGTGACCCGCCGCCGCGCTGGCCGACCCTCGCCCTGCTGACGGCCGCTGCGGCGTCCGTCGGCGCACTCAGCTGGTGGATCGCGGCCGGGGCCGGGCCGGCGCTCGCCGCCGGCAGCGCCGGCGCCGTCGTCGCGGCTGCCGCCGACACCTCGGGCGCCGGCCTGTGCGCCGACTGCCACGACGACATGGTCGCCTCTCTCGCGGGCCGACCGCACTCGGTGCTGCTCGACGGGAGCTCGCACTGGGGCGACGGCGGCGAGGAGGGCTGCGTCGCGTGCCACGCCGGCGGCGTCGAGCACGCCGAGTCGGGAGGCGAGGCGCCGGTCTACGCCTTCTCCACCGACTCGACCGCGCAGCAGCGCTCGCGCACCTGCCAGAGCTGCCACGGCGCCGCCCATCCCCGGTTCGACCGCTCCGAGCACGCCAAGGCCGGCCTCGACTGCACCTCGTGCCACAGCACCCACGGCGAGATCGAGACCGCACCGCTGCTCGCGGCCGATCTGGTCGGCCGCCCCTCGGCGACCTGCGCCGGCTGCCACGCCGGCTCCTTCTCCGACTTCCGGGCGGTGAACGCCCACCCGATCGAGCAGGGCACGATGGAGTGCACCGCCTGCCACGACCCGCACGCGCCGGCGACCCGAGTGGCGCTCGGCGGATTCAAGCAGCAGGCCTGCGCCGACTGCCACGTCGACAAGGCAGGGCCCTTCGTCTTCGAGCACGGCTCCTCCATCGTCGAGGGCTGTACCTCCTGCCACGAGCCGCACGGCGGGCCGAACCGTCACCAGCTCACCTTCCAGAGCACCGCCGAGCTGTGCACCAGCTGCCACCTGGCGCTGCCCGGCTTCCACGCGCGCTTCAACGAGACCACGCAGTGCACCAACTGCCACGTGACCATCCACGGCTCCAACCTGCATCCCGGGTTCCTGCAGTGATGAAGATCGAGACGACGCTCCCCGGCCTGCTCTCGGCCACCCTGCTGGCCGTACCGACTCTGTTCGGCCTGCCTCAGGCGGCGACGGCCCAGGACGACGGCGCCAAGCTCTCCGGCAACGTGCGGCTGGGCTGGCGCTCCACCGACGTCAGCGGCGCCGAAGGCAAGTACCGTCAGCACGTCGACCTCGACGACGGCGCCCGCCTGTTCGCGCTGCATCTCGAGCTGGTGCCCGGCAGTGAGCTCGTCGACCTGGTTCAGGTCGACATGAACGACTTCGGCGGCGACCCGTACGAGGGCTTCGACCTCCGTGTTCGCAAGTTCGGGCGCTACGACCTCCAGGTCCAGCGCCGCGAGTCGAGCTACTTCTACGAGGACTTCCTGATCGATCCGGCCGACGCCGTGGTCAGCCTCTCCAACCTCGGCGACCTGCACCACTTCGACTTCGAACGGGTGCAGGACCGGGTCGCCCTCGATCTGTTCTTCGACCGCGACACCAGTCTGAAGGTGTTCTTCGACCGCTTCACCAAGCGCGGAGAACAGACGACGGTGTTCGACATCTCGCGCGACGAGTTCGAGCTCGATCAGCGCATCGACGAGTCGATGAACGCACTCGGCGCGGCGCTGACCCACAGGTTCTCGAACGGATCGGTGCTGACCCTCTCGGAGACGGTGCGCGAGTACGACAACCTGCTCTTCACCTTCCTGCCGGGCTTCTCCCTCGGCGAGAACCCGACCAACGGCACGACGCTCGACTTCTACTTCCTCGACCAGCCCTACGACTTCACCACCTACGAGCATCGGGTGGCCTACAACCTGCGGCCGAACGACCGCCTGGCGATCGATCTCTCGGCGCTGGTCTTCGACCTGGAACAGGACGCCCGCTTCGACGAGGAGGCCCAGGGCACGACCTTCACCGGCGCCTTCTACAGCGACACCACGACCGGAGACGCCTCTTTCGACCGCCAGACCACCCTGCTGGAGGCCGAGCTCTCCTACCTGCTCAACGAGCGCTGGGCCCTGGTCGGCGGCGTCGGCCACCGCGATCTCGATCAGGATGCCGACCAGCGCTTCGGCGCCGGCGAGAACCTCAGCGGCTGGCAGATCGAGACCACGTCGCTGGAGGCCGGCCTGCAGGTGGCGGCGACCAGCGACCTGACCGTGACCTTCGGCGCCCTGGTCGAGAGCCGCGACGTGACCTCGGAGCTGGTGGAGGACGGCGACAGCGGCCGGCACGAGGTCTCCACCGACCACACGGGCGGCTTCCTGCGGCTGGCCTGGTCGCCGCGGCCGACTCTGTCGCTGGGCGCCAATCTGGAGCGCAGCTCGATCGACGATCCCTTCACCCTCACCTCACCCACCGACCGCACCAGGCTCACGGTGCGTGGGCGGGCGCGGCTCGACGGCGGGTTCTTCGTCTCCGGCGAGGCGCGCATCCAGGAGGTGGAGAACGACGCCACCACCTGGGTCGCCGACCAGGACAGCCTGCAGCTGGACGTCGGACGCCAGACGGACCGCTACGAGATCGGGCTCGGCTACCGGTACGTCGACACCCAGCGCAGCATCGGACCGGAGCTCGACGGCGCCACCTTCCTCGTACCGGTCGCCTACGACAGCGACACCGGGCTGCTGCGCGGTCATGCCACCGTGCGCGCCAACGACCGCGTGCGTCTGGGGCTCGATCTGCGCAGCTACGAAGCCAACGGCAGTTTCGAGCTCGAGCGCGACGACCATCGGGCCTTCGTCGAGGTCGCGCTCGGCGAGGCCTATCTCGTGCATCTCGGGCTGCGCACCATCGACTACTCCGAGTCGCTGCTGTCGCTCAACGACTACGACGCAGACATCCTCGAGCTGTCGCTGGGATACCGTTGGAACTGACCCACGTCAGCCAAGTCACCAGGAGTCCAGGAGGTTCGATCGATGACCACCAATGCAATCCGGCCGCATCGCGTGGCGCGCCTGGCCCTGCTCGCCGCGCTCTCGCTCGTGGTCGCGGCGGCTCCCGCACTCGCCGGAGAGGAGGCTCCCGGCAAGAAGCTGTTCGTCGACCAGGGCTGCGCCCGCTGCCACTCCGTCGCCGGCCAGGGCATCGAACACTCGGTCAAGGTGGCCTCGATGGTGGGAGCCGACCTCGGCAAGGCCGCGCCGACCGCCGATCGCGAGGCGCTCAAGTCCTTCCTCAAGCAGAGCACGACGATCGACGGCGAGAAGCACAAGGCGAAGTTCAAGGGTAGCGACGAGGAGCTGCAGGCGATCCTCGACTGGCTGGCCTCGCTCCCCGGCAGCTGACCTCCATCGCACGAACCTCTTCGAGAAACTGCACCGACCGTGACCCTCGCCGAGAGCCTGCTCGTCGCAGCCTGCCTGACGGTGGCCGGGATCGTCCTCCTGGTGCGCTCCGATCCTGCGCACACCCGGACCCGCAGCGGCCGCATCGTCGCCCTCGTGGTCCTGGTGCTGGCGCCCCTCAGCCTCACCGCGGTCGGCGCGCGCGATCACCTCCAGCGGGCCCAGTCGACGGAGTTCTGCCTCTCCTGCCACATCATGGAGCCATACGGCCGCTCGCTGCTGGCCGACAGCGACGTGGTGCTCGCGGCGGTGCACTACCAGAACCGCTACGTGCCGCGCGAGAAGGCGTGCTACGTCTGCCACACCACCTACACGATGTTCGGCGGCTTCGACGCCAAGATCACCGGCGCCAAGCACCTCTGGGTCAACGTCACCGGCACCGCCGAGCAGCCGCTCGAGCTCTACCAGCCCTACGCCAACCGCGAGTGCCTGCACTGCCACGGCGGCGCGCGTCGCTTCGTCGAGAGCGAGCTGCACGGCGAGATCGCCGCCGAGCTCGACAGCGGCGAGGCCTCCTGCCTCGACTGCCACGGCCCGGCGCACGGCGTCGACGAGCTCGAGGCGCTCGGCGTCTGGGAGCTACCCGAGTGACGCGCCACCACCACGCCGTCGGTGGTCTGCCGTCGCTGCTCGTCGCCGTCGGCCTGCTGATCGAGGCGGTCACGCTGACCGCCAGCACGCCCACCTTCTTCAGCCTCTTCCTGGCCGGAGCGGCACTCGTGGCCCTCGGCAGCGCGATGGTGGTCTGGCGCCTCGTGCGCGGACCGGGCGGCTCTGAAGGAGCGGTGGCGAGCGAGGGCGGCGGCGGCTAGCCACGAGCCGGCGTCGGTCAGCCGGCCCGCTGCATCTCGCGCTTCGCCTCGGCTGCGCTCCTCCACCCCGGATCCCGGCGGGAGAGGGCGTAGGCGACGACCTGCGCCCGCTTGTGCAGGCCGAGCTTGCCGAGGATGTTGCGGACGTGGAACTTCACGGTGTTCTCCGACACGCCGAGCTCCGTCGCCAACCCTCGATTCGAGGTGATGCCACGCGCCATCCGATCGAGCACCACCAGCTCACGCTCGGTGAGCGCACCGAGCGCCTCGGCGGCGGACTCGCACCACCGCCGAGGTCGCGGCTCCGGTCGGCCTTCGAGTGGAGCGAACAGGGCGTCCGGGGCGTCGTGCAGGCTGAGCGCCGCGTCGACGATCTCCGGCGGCTCCTCGACCTCGCGATCGCAGCCGATCCAGACGAGCTGTGAGCTCTCCGGCATCGCCGCGCGCAGCGAGCGCAGCAGCTCGCTGTGCAGCCCGTCGAGCTCGTCGGAAAGAACGAAGAGGGCGGAAGGCTGGCATTCGTCGAGCAGGCGCAGCGCGCCGGCACCGTCCTCCACCTTGTGCAGGCGCGCCGACAGCTCGTGCTCCAGCAGAGACCCCAACGCCTCTCGCGCCAGGCTCGAGGGACCCACGACCACGATCTCGAGCTCGCTCACCGCAGGCAGATCCAGTGCGTCCATGAGCTCAGTCTCTCGTCCTGGGCCCTCGGTCTCCATACGGAGTTGTACCCAGGAGCCCTCCGTGCCAGCTCGTAGGCGCTCTCGGCGGGAAAGCTCCCGTATGCTCGGAGCACGCGCCACCAGAGTCCAGGGAGGAAGAGCCATGCATCCCGAGCCAGCCGAGAGACCCTCCGCCCCGAGATCCACTCGGTCGATCCTCGCCGCGATCCCCGGGCTGCTCCTCGTCCTCGCCATCGCTTCGGCAGCCGGCGGCGAGGGCGGCGACGTCCCCCGCATGCCCGACGGCCGACCCGACCTGTCGGGCACCTACGACATCGCGACGCTGACCCCGCTCGAGCGCCCCGCCGAGTTCGGGGAGAATCTCTACCTGACTCCGGAACAGGCCCGGGAGATCGTCGACGAGCAGCGCGCCTACAGCGCCAAGCGCTCCCAGCGCAGCGACCCGAACCGGGCCGCCCCTGAGGTCGGCGGCGCGCCACCGGTCGGGCTCGACGACTCGCAGCGCGGCATCTCCGGCGCCGGGGAGGTCGGTGGCTACAACGACTTCTGGATCGACAGCGGCGACTCGGTGGTGATGGTCGACGGCAAGTTCCGCACCTCGATCCTCACCGACCCCGCGAACGGGCGTCGGCCGCCGATGACTCCCGAGGCGCGCGCCCAGATGGGTCAGCTGCTGCGCCAGTTCCGCGGCGACGAGGGCACCGCCTTCTGGGTCGACTGGGAGGGCCCGGGCCCCTACGACGGACCCGAGAGCCGCCCGACCTCCGACCGCTGCCTCACCAGCTTCGCCTCCACCGTGCCGGCGCTGCCGTCGCTCTACAACAACCTGAAACGCATCGTGCAGACCGAGGACGAGGTGCTGATCCTCAACGAGATGGTGCACGACGTGCGCACGGTCCGCATCGGAGGTGAGCACGCTCCGCCCGAGATGACCTTCTGGCTCGGCGACTCGATCGGCCGCTGGGAGGGCGACACGCTGGTCGTCGACACCACCAACTTCCGGCCCAATCCCGGTTTCTTCGGCACCACCGCCACCCTGCACGTCGTCGAGCGCTTCACCCGTGTCGACCGCGACACCCTGCACTACGAGTTCACCGTCGAGGACCCGGCCCGCTGGACCGCGCCCTGGACCGGCGACTTCACCTGGCCGATCACCGACGGCAAGGTCTTCGAGTACGCCTGCCACGAGGGCAACTACGCGATGGGCAACATCCTGCGCGGTGCGCGCATCCTGGAGCGCGAGGCGCTCGAGAACGGTGCCGGCGAGAGCCAAGGGGACGCCGAGGGGGACGCAGAGTAGCCCGGCTCAGCGGCGAGCGCCTTACCAACTCCTGACACCCTTCGCTACCGCGTTCTCCCGCCGTTCTGCGTATGGGAAGTGAGCGCCGAGAGCTGTGCGGCTCGACGGCGCCCCCACGAGAACGAGCACCAGGAGAACCCTTGCCATGACGGATCAGACCGCCGCCGCTACCCGAACCCCGACGACCCGTATCTCCATGCACCCGCGGCGCGGCGCCCGCCAGTGGACGTCGCGAATCCTCACCGTCGTCCTCCTGCTGGGCCTGGTGGCGCCGACCCTGGAGGCCCAGCCACGCCACAAGGCCGGCAAGTGGACCCTGCTGGGCCAGAAGTCGGTCAGCGACCGGGTCGAGACCGACACGGTGCGGGTCACCGCGCGGCGCGGCGACTTCAAGGCGATCAAGCTGCAGGTGCGTCAGCGCGGCGTCGAGTTCCGCGACGTCGAGATCCACTTCGCCAACGGCACCACCCAGGAGGTCGAGCTGCGCCGGGTGATCCCGGCCGGTGACGAGAGCCGGGTGATCGACGTCGTCGGGCACGACCGGGTGATCGAGAAGATCGTGCTGCGCTACGACGCCCAGTCGCTGGGTGGCAAGCCGGCGAAGGTCCGCATCCTAGGGCGTCGCTGAGCCGAGATTCAAGGATAGGCACTTCCTGGCCGATCGACGACCTGCGGTTCGGCGCTACTGAAGCACTCCGGTGTCACGCGCCGATCGTGTCCGGGTGTCCCCTGAGACTCTGTTCCGCGCCTCGTCCTGTAGGGTCGAGCTACCAGCGCCCGGACGCGGCGCGGCCTCGGCTACGGACCGCAATGACTCAGTCGAGTCGGGAGGTGACCCGCCGTGGAATCAGCAACCGTGCAATCGGCCAGCGTCGTCCTCATCGCCGGGGCCGTGATGGCCGGCGCCCTGCAGGCGCAGAACCTCGAGTCGGTGGCCGCCTACTTCGACGATCAGGCCAGCGGCTCGAGCACGATCGACGGCCTGAACTTCGCCTGGGCGACAGCGGTGAGTCCGGACGGCGAGAACGTCTACGCCTGCTCGGGAGTCAACAACATCGCCTCGGGTGACGAGGACGACAACGCGATCGCCGTGTTCTCGCGCCATGTTGACGGCTCACTAGAGTTCGTGCAGGTCCTGTTCGACGACGACGACACCAACGACCCTGGGACTGCCGACGGCCTGCTCTCCTGTCGCAGCGTCGCGGTGAGCCCGGATGGCCTCCACGTATACACCGCGGGGTCCTCTGACGATGCGATCGGCATCTTCGCGCGGGCCCCCGGCACCGGTGCTCTGAACTTCCTCGCCTCCGTTGTCGACGGACAGGGCGGCGTCGACGGCCTCGATGGAGTCGAGTCGCTGGCGATGACCTCCGACGGCAGCGCCCTCTTCGCCGTCGGGCGCGCCGAGGACGCGCTGGCCGCCTTCTCGCGCAACTCGGCGACTGGCGCGCTCTCCTTCGAAGACGTCGAGAAGAACGGGCTGGGCGGCCTCACCGGCCTCGACCGGCCGCTGTCGGTCGCCGTAAGCCCGGACGACCTGCACGTCTACGTCGCGTCAGGGAGCAACGCCAACTTCGGCGGCAGCGACGCTCTGACCGTTTTCGAGTGGGACTCAGCACAGACTGGCCTCCTGTTCGTCGACTCATACGGCGAAGGGGATGTGCAGGGGCAGAACACCGTCGACGGGCTCGACCAGGTCTCGGCCGTGGCTGTGACTCCCGACGGCCAGCACGTCTACGCGGCGAGCGAGGTGGACACGATCGGAGGACCGAGTGGCAACGGCAACGACTGGATCGCCGTCTTCGATCGCAACCCCGCGACCGGCGAGCTCACCTGGCTGCAGCGAATCGGCGGTTTTCGGATCTGTCCGACGAGCTTCTTCGGAGCCGATGCCGAGTCGTTTCTGGCGGTGAGCGGCGACGGTCAGCGCGTCTTCGTCACCAAGAACTGGGAGGACAACGGTGTGGCGATGTTCGCCCGCGACAGCGCCAGTGGAGCGCTCACGTTTCTCGACGGCGAATGCGAATTCGACCCTGGTCCGATCGGCATGAACCTTCCGCGCGCGATGGCGCTGGATCCCGGTGGCGTGCACCTGTATGTCGCCGGGAACACCTCCGACGCGCTCGCCGTGCTCAGCACCGAGGCGATCTTCACCGACGGGTTTGAGAGCGGAGATGCGTCGGCGTGGTCTGCGACCACGCTCTGACGCCTCTCCGCTCCTCAGCGACTCACCGTTCGCCTCCGGCTCACGCTACAGGCGGTGAGAGCGGAAGAATGACGGTGTGCCCTGCGACCTCTGCTCTGACGCCACTGCTCTCACGCCATTGCTCTGACGCCACTGCTCTGACGCCTCTCCGCTCCTCAGCGACTCACCGTTCGCCTCCGGCTCACGCTA